>ULVR01033081.1_pt1 | contig 18874 bp, 10 predicted proteins | sample 1959601 | NCBI WGS metagenome assembly ULVR01 (sample SAMEA4835791, study PRJEB28245) | human gut metagenome | biome: gut microbiome; material: fecal sample | place: Denmark | collected 2008
GTTAAGTTTAAGCTGCCAGCTTATGCTTCCGGGATCAGCACGCCGTACCCGCCATCAGCGCGGCGGTAAACGACCTGGATCTTGTCGTTCTCGGTGCTGTGATACAGGAAGAAGCTGTGCCCCAGCAGGTCCATCTGCAAAATGGCTTCCTCAGTGCTGCAGGGCTTCAGGGCAAAGTGCTTTTCGCGCACAATATCCATGCTTTCTTCCGGCTCGGTAGCGGGTATTTCCGCTGCTGCGGCGGTCAGCTTGGTGCCAAGGCGCTTGCGGTACTTTACCACACGGCGGGTCAGCAGATCGACGGCGTCGGCCAGGGCATCTTCCATGCGCTCATCCGTTTTTTCGGCGCGCATGGCCAGATCCTTGCTGCGCAGCATGATCTCAACGGTCTGCCCGCTTTTTTCTACCGTGACGGTAACCTGTGCCTGTGCTTCGTCAGGGAAAAACTTGTCCAGCTTCGCAAGCCTCTTTTCCGCATTTTCGATAAAGCTCGGTTTGAGCGTAACGCGACGGCCGGTACATGTAACTTTCATAGGACAACCTCCCTTTGTTTTGGGTGCCCAGCACCCTTGCCAGAAAGCCCGCTGCCAACTTGGCTTCATTTTCGACAGCTGCTTCCTGTACCTCTATTATAGCAAATCTATACAAAAAGTCAAAATGTTTTTGCAGGCAAATTAAAAATTTTGTAAAATGTTCACAACTTGCCGCACTCATCCAGAAAAGGACGAATTCATGGATAAATTTTCCGTTTTGCAGCAATACTTCGGCCACAGCAGCTTCCGCCCCGGTCAGGAACAGGTGGTGGATGCCATCGTTTCCGGCCAGGATGTCCTCGGTGTTATGCCCACCGGCGCAGGCAAATCTGTTTGTTACCAGGTTCCGGCCATGCTGATGCCGGGGCTTACGCTGGTCATTTCACCGCTGATTTCCCTGATGCAGGACCAGGTTGCCGCCCTGGAAGAGGAGGGCGTGCATGCTGCCTGCCTGAACTCCGCCCTGCCGGAAGGGCTTTACAGCACCATTCTGCGTGCCGCGCTGGAGGGGGACTATAAAATTCTATACGTTGCCCCGGAACGCCTGCTGACGGACAGTTTCTTATACCTTGCCATGCACGCCCGCATCGCTTTTGTGGCTGTGGACGAAGCCCACTGCGTGTCCCAATGGGGTCAGGATTTCCGCCCCAGCTACCTGAAAATTGCCGAATTCATCTCCCGTCTGCCGTACCGCCCGGTCATTGGTGCGTTCACGGCAACGGCAACGGAACAGGTCAAGCAGGATATCATTGCCCTGCTGCAGCTCAACCAGCCTTTTACGCTGACCACCGGCTTTGATCGCCCCAACCTCTATTTTGGTGTGGCCCGCCCACGGGATAAAGAACGTTATATTGAAGAATATATCCTCGACCACCGGGATCGCAGCGGCATTGTCTATTGCGCTACCCGCAAATCGGTAGAGTCCGTCTGTAAGGAGCTGCGATCCGTTGGCATTTCCGCCACCCGTTATCATGCGGGCCTTACCCCGGAGGAGCGCAGCAAAAATCAGGAAGATTTTGTCTATGACCGCAAGCGGGTCATGGTTGCAACAAACGCCTTCGGCATGGGCATAGATAAATCCAATGTCAGCTTTGTGCTGCATTATAATATGCCAAAAAATCTGGAAAACTACTATCAGGAAGCGGGCCGCGCCGGGCGCGATGGCGAGCGCGCCGAGTGCATCCTGCTGTTCTCCCTGGGGGATGTGCAGACGGCAAAGTATTTTATCCAGAACTCCCACGATAACGATGAGCTAACCCCTGAACAGGCCGAAGCCGCCGCCAGGCGGGACCGCGAGCGGCTGGACGTGATGGTGGGGTACTGCAAAACCACCCGCTGCCTGCGCAGCTATCTGCTGGATTATTTCGGCGAGCACCACACCGGCGGCTGCGGCAACTGTTCCAACTGCACCGGCGAGTTTGTGCAGACCGACATCACCACCGAAGCACAGAAGATCCTTTCTGGCGTGGCGCGCATCCAAAAGCGTTGGCCCGGCGGGCTGGGGGTTGTGGCGCTGGTGCAGATGCTGCGCGGCGCCAAGGATCAGAAAACCCTGGAGCGCGGGCTGGACCAGTTCCCGACCTATGGCATCATGCGGGATGTGCCGCCCCAGCGCATGCGCCTTTACCTGGATGCATTGCAGGAGCAGGGCTACCTGGCCGAAACCGGCGATGAGTTCCCGGTCATCACCCTGACAGCCAAGGCTCCGGCGGTGCTTTTCCACGGTGAGCAGGTTACCATGCAGGAGCGCGCCGCCACCGCGCAGGAAACCCAGGCCAAGCGCCGTGCTTCCCGCAAAAAGACGGCTGCCCGCACCGCACTTTCGGAAGCGGACGATTCGCTGCTGGCAAGCCTGAAAACCCTGCGCAGCGAACTGGCCCAGAAAAACCACGTTCCGGCATATATCGTGTTCAACAATGTCAGCCTGGACGAGATGGCCGAGCTTAAGCCGCGCACCATGGGGGATTTCCGCCGCATTTCCGGCGTTGGCGATGCAAAAGCTGCCAAATATGGTGAGGCATTCATTAAGCATATTGCCAAATGGGTGCGCGAACACTCGGAGGAAGAATAAGCCGAAATGCCGCTGCCGGATGCAGCCCCGGCAGCAGCGCATAAAAGGCATAAAAAGCCGCAAAATGCCTTTAGGCAATACCGCACAATTCCCGCCTGACGGCTTAAGCACCGCTCCGGCGGCTGCGGCACGGCAACTGCGTTGCCAAAATGCTCGATAATACACAAAGTATTATCTGCGCTTTTGGCTTAGCAGCTGCCGCACCTCGCTCGCCGTATCGGCACTTAGAATTATGCGGTATTGCCTTTACAATTAAAAAGATCTATACTATAATGAAACAACAGTAAGTTGTATAAGACGAACTTAAGTTGTAAATGAACGACCAACAGCAGGGGAGGTCCGCTATGCCGGAGCAACAGGAAAATCAAACCGAGGTGTTCCACCTCAAAGCACCGTTCAAACCGACTGGTGACCAGCCCCAGGCGATTGAAGCGCTGGTGCAGGGCCTGAAAGCAGGGGATAAAGGTCAAACTTTGCTGGGCGTTACCGGCTCCGGCAAAACCTTTACGATGGCCAATATCATTGCACAGTGCAACCGCCCCACACTGATTCTGGAACCAAACAAAACCCTGGCCAGTCAGATCTGCACCGAGATGCGCGGATTTTTCCCCGATGATGCGGTGGAATATTTTGTGAGCTATTACGACTATTACCAGCCGGAAGCCTACATCCCCTCCACCGATACCTATATTGAAAAAGACAGCGCCATCAATGATGAGATCGACCGCCTGCGCCATTCGGCCACGGCGGCACTGTCGGAGCGGCGCAATGTTATCATTGTGGCGTCGGTTTCCTGCATTTATTCCTTGGGCGACCCTATCGATTACCGCAGCATGGTCATCAGCCTGCGCCCCGGTATGCAGATGGAGCGGGACGAGCTCTGCCGCCGCCTGGTCAAGCTGCAATATGAACGCAACGATATGAACTTTATCCGCAATAAGTTCCGCGTTCACGGCGATATTGTGGATATCCACCTTGCTTATAATGATGAATACGCCATCCGCGTCGAATTCTTCGGCGATGAAATCGACCGCATTTCCGAGTTTGATCCCCTGACCGGCGAGCGCAAAAATATTGTGCGCCATGTGGCCATTTTCCCCGCCAGCCACTATATCGTCGGCCCTGAAAAAATGAAAGAAGGTCTCGCCAAGATCCAGACCGAGATGGAACAGCAGGTGCAGGCCTTTACTGCAGAGGGCAAACTGCTGGAAGCCCAGCGCATCCAGCAGCGCACCCAGTACGATATGGAGATGCTACAGGAAGTTGGCATGTGCAAGGGCATCGAGAACTACTCTGCCGTGCTGTCCGGCCGTGCCCCCGGCTCCACCCCCACCACGCTGCTGGACTACTTCCCCAAAGATTTTATCCTGATGGTGGATGAAAGCCATGTGATGCTGCCGCAGGTCCGCGGTATGTTCGGCGGGGACTACAGCCGCAAAAAAACGCTGGTGGAATATGGCTTCCGCCTGCCCTCGGCGTTTGACAACCGCCCGCTGAAATTTGAGGAATTTGAATCCAAGGTCGGCCAGACGATCTTTGTCAGCGCTACCCCTGGCCCCTATGAACGGGAACATTCCAGCCGCGTGGCCGAGCAGGTCATCCGCCCCACCGGTCTGCTTGACCCCGTCATCATGGTGCGCCCAGTGGAAGGCCAGATCGAGAATCTGCTGGGCGAAATTTTGCAGCGCATCGACCGCGGCGAGCGTGCCCTAGTTACCACCCTGACTGTCAAAATGGCCGAGGACCTGACCGACTACCTGGAAGAACACGGCGTGCACACCAAGTATATGCACCACGAGGTGGATACCTTTGAGCGCATGGAGATCATCAAGGACCTGCGCACCGGTGCCATTGATGTGATTGTCGGCATCAACCTTCTGCGCGAGGGCCTGGACCTGCCGGAAGTTTCGCTGATCGCCATTCTGGATGCCGACAAAGAGGGTTTCCTGCGCAGCGAAACCAGCCTGATTCAGACCATTGGCCGCGCGGCCCGCAACGCAAACGGCGTGGTGCTGATGTACGCCGATGAAGTAACCCCCAGCATGGAGCGCGCCATCATGGAAACCGAGCGCCGCCGTGCCATCCAGGATGCCTACAACAAAGAACACGGCATTACACCAAAAACTATCGTGAAAGCCATCGGCGGCGGGCTGGAAATCAGCATGAGCGAAGAAAACAAAAAGATGCGCCAGCACCGTATGAGCCGCGCTGAACGCGAACAGACCATTACCCGCCTGACCCGCGAGATGAAAGAAGCCGCCCGCCTGCTGCAGTTTGAGCACGCCGCATTCCTGCGTGATGAGATTGAAAAGCTGCAGCGCGGGGAGGACCCTACCGCCGATACCAGCACCCGCCGCGCCGCTGAAAAACAGCGCAAAACGGGCAAGGGGAGAAGGAGCTATAAAAAGTGAGCAACATTCAAATTGATGCCAACAACCGCATTACGATCAAGGGCGCGCGGGAGCATAACCTGAAAAACGTCAACCTGGTTCTGCCGCGCAACAAGCTGATTGTTATGACGGGCCTTTCCGGCTCCGGCAAGTCCAGCCTGGCCTTTGATACCATCTTTGCGGACGGCCAGCGCCGCTATATGGAAAGCCTTTCCAGCTATGCCCGCATGTTCCTGGGCCAGATGGAAAAGCCCGATGTGGACGAAATCACCGGCCTTTCCCCGGCGGTTTCCATTGACCAGAAAACCACCAGCCACAACCCGCGTTCCACCGTGGGCACCGTGACGGAAATTTATGATTATCTCCGTTTGATGTATGCCCGCATCGGCGTTCCGCACTGCCCGGTCTGCGGACGCGTCATCAGCCAGCAAACGGTGGACGAGATGGTAGACGAGGTGCTTAAACTGCCGGAACGCACCCGCTTCCAGGTGCTGGCCCCTGTTGTGCGGGGCCGCAAAGGCACCCAGGCCAAGGAGCTGGACGCTGCCCGCCGCGGCGGTTACGCCCGCGTGCGCATTGACGGCAACATGTATGATCTGGACGAAGAGATCAAGCTGGAAAAGAATATCAAGCATACCGTTGAAATCGTCGTGGACCGCCTGTCCATCAATGATACGGTGCGCGGCCGCCTGGCCGATTCTATTGAGACTGCCGTTGCCCTGACCGGCGGCCTTGTCATCATTGATGTTATCGGCGGCGAACCGATGGAGTTCAGCCAGAACTATGCCTGCCCGGAGCACGGTGTTTCCATTGACGAACTTTCCCCCCGCATGTTCAGCTTTAACAATCCCTTTGGCGCCTGTGAAACCTGCACCGGCCTGGGCACCTTTATGAAGGTGGACCCGGCCCGCGTGATTCCGGATCCGCACAAGTCCATCCGCGAAAGTGCCATCAAGGCCAGCGGCTGGTATTATGCGGAGGGATCCATCTCTGAAATGTATTACAAAGCGCTGGGCAAGCGCTATGGCTTTACGCTGGATACCCCCATCAAGGAGATGAGCAAAGAAGCCGTGCACGCCATCCTGTACGGCACCGGAACTGAAAAAATCGAGATGCAGCGCGAGAATATGTTTGGCTCCGGCACCTATATGAACACGTTTGATGGCATTATCCCCAACCTGGAGCGCCGCTTCCGTGAAACAGGCAGCGAGTGGGTCAAGGAGGAAATCGCCCTTGTCATGTCCAGCGAGGAGTGCCCCACCTGCCACGGCCAACGCCTGAAGCCCACCAGCCTTGCCGTCACGGTGGGCGGCATCAACATTGCCCAGTTCTGCGATATGAGCGTGAACGAGGAGCTGGAATTTATTCAGACGGCAAAAGTGTCCGAGCGGGATGAAGTCATCGCTGCCTCCATCTTCAAAGAGGTCAAAGAGCGTCTGGGCTTTTTGAAGAGCGTGGGTCTGGGGTACTTGACCCTGTCTCGCGGCGCATCGTCCCTTTCCGGCGGCGAAAGCCAGCGCATCCGCCTGGCGACCCAGATCGGCAGCGCACTGACCGGCGTGCTGTATGTGCTGGATGAACCCAGCATCGGCCTGCACCAGCGCGATAACGATAAGCTGATTGCCACCATGAAGCGCCTGCGCGACCTGGGCAACACCCTGATTGTAGTAGAGCACGACGAGGACACCATGCGCCAGGCGGACTATATTGTGGATGTCGGCCCCGGTGCCGGTGTGCATGGCGGCGAGATCGTGGCCGCCGGCAGTGTGGAGGACATCTGCAATGCCCCGCGCAGTGTGACCGGCGAGTACCTTTCCGGCCGCAAATTTGTGGAAGTTCCCACCGCCCACCGCTCCGGTAACGGTAAAATGCTCACGGTGGTCAAAGCGCGGGAAAACAACCTGCAAAACATTACCGTGGATTTTCCCCTTGGCAAAGTGATCTGCGTGACCGGTGTTTCCGGTTCCGGCAAGTCCACGCTGGTCAATGAAATTTTGTATAAGTCGCTGGCCGCAGCGCTCAACGGCGCCCGCAGCCGCCCCGGCCAGTGTGACGAAGTTCAGGGTATGGAATGGATCGATAAGGTCATCGGCATTGACCAGTCGCCCATTGGCCGCACCCCGCGCTCCAATCCGGCCACCTACACCGGTGTGTTCGGCGATATCCGCACCCTCTTCTCCAACACCCAGGATGCCAAACAGCGCGGTTACGGCCCCGGCCGGTTCAGTTTCAACGTCAAGGGCGGCCGCTGCGAAGCCTGCGAGGGCGGCGGCATTGTGCAGATCGAAATGCACTTTCTGCCGGATATTTACGTCCCCTGCGATGTCTGCAAGGGCAAGCGCTATAACCGCGAAACGCTGGAAGTAAAATATAAAGACAAAAACATCTCCGATGTGCTGGATATGACGGTGGAGGAAGCCTGCAATTTCTTTGCCAACCAGCCCAAAATTGCGCGCAAACTGCAAACCCTGCAGGAAGTCGGCCTTGGCTATGTGCAGCTGGGCCAGTCGGCCACCACACTTTCCGGCGGCGAAGCCCAGCGTGTCAAGCTGGCCAACGAGCTTGCCCGCCGCGATACCGGCAAAACCGTCTATATTCTGGACGAGCCTACCACCGGCCTGCACATTGCCGATGTGCACCGCCTGGTCAAGGTGCTGGATAAGCTGGCCGATGCGGGCAACACCGTGATCGTGATCGAGCATAACCTGGATGTGATCAAGCGTGCCGACTATATCATCGACCTGGGGCCGGAGGGCGGCAGCGGCGGCGGTACCATTGTGGCAACCGGTACGCCGGAACAGGTGGCCCAGAACCCGAACTCCTTCACAGGCCAGTACCTGAAACCCGTGCTGGAGCGCGCCTGGAAACTGCAGGGCACAGCTCCGGCCCCCGTGCCGGAAGAGCCGGGACGCCCGGCGCCCGCAGAGGAAAAAGCCTCCGCCCAGCCGCCGCGCAAACGCAAAAAAACAGACAAAAAATAACCACAACAGGGAACTTTGTGCAGCAAAAACGCAAAATTGGATTTGACAATTCCTGTCAACCTGTGGTTTAATTATCTTTACGCGCCTGAAAAAGCAAAATTCTGCGCGCACAGGGGTACGCAGCAGCGTGATTCCCTGCATCCAAAAACGGGAGGGAACTGCCGAATGGCAAAAAAGAAGGAAGAATACGGCAACGAAAGCATCAAGAGCTTAAAAGGTGCAGACCGTGTGCGCAAGCGCCCGGCCGTTATCTTTGGCTCTGACGGTGTGGAAGGCTGTGCCCATTCCATTTTTGAGATCGTATCCAACTCCATCGACGAAGCGCGTGACGGCCACGGCAACAAAATCAACGTTACCCTTTACCCGGATCACTCTGTGGAAGTAGAGGACTTTGGCCGCGGTATCCCCGTCGATTACAATAAAGCTGAAGAACGCTGGAACTGGGATCTTGTGTTCTGCGAACTGTACGCGGGAGGCAAATATGGCGAGGGTAGCGGCAACTATGACTTCTCCCTTGGCCTGAACGGCCTTGGCCTTTGCGCCACCCAGTATTCCAGCGAATGGATGACTGCGGATATTTACCGCGATGGCATGCACTATCACCTGGATTTCAAAAAAGGTGAGAATGTCGGCGGGCTGAAAAAAGAGCCGTTCACCGGCCGCCGCACCGGCTCCGTCATCCGCTGGAAACCGGACACCGATGTGTTTACCGACATCAATGTTCCGGCGGATACCTTCAAGGATATGCTGCGCCGCCAGGCCGTTGTCAATGACGGTGTGACTCTCGTATTCAACGACCGCACGGGCGAACGTGCCGAAAAAATCGAATATTTCTATGAGCATGGCATTCAGGACTATGCCAATGAGATCGCCGGTGAGGGAACCCTGACCCCGGTGCATTTCTGCTCCGGTTCCGCAATCGGCCGCGACCGTGATGATCAGCCGGAATATCAGGTCAAAATGAACGTGGCGTTCTGCTTTTCCAACGCGGTGCAAACGCTGGAATACTATCACAACTCTTCGTGGCTGGAGCACGGCGGCAGCCCGGACCGCGCTGTCCGCCTGGCCTTTGTCAACCAGATCAACAACTGGTTGAAAAATAAGGGTCTGTACAAGAAAAACGAAAGCTCCATCACCTTCAACGATGTGCAGGACTGCCTGATTCTGGTTTCCTCCAGCTTCTCCACCCGCACCAGCTACGAGAACCAGACCAAAAAGGCCATCACCAACAAGTTTGTGGCCCAGGCCATGACGGAGTTCCTCAAGCACCAGCTGGAAGTCTACTTTGTGGAGCACCCGGACGAAGCCGAAAAAGCCTGCAAGCAGGTGCTAATCAATAAGCAAAGCCGCGAGCACGCCGAAAAAGCGCGTGTGTCCATCAAAAAAACAATGACCCAGCAGATGGACCTGGCCAACCGCGTGCAGAAATTTGTGGACTGCCGCACCAAGGATGCTACCCGCCGCGAACTGTACATCGTGGAGGGCGATTCCGCTATGGGCGCGGTCAAACAGAGCCGCGATTCGGAGTTCCAGGCTATCATGCCCATTCGCGGCAAGATCCTGAACTGTCTGAAGGCCGATTACGCCCGCATTTTCAAGTCTGACATTATCACAGACTTGATCCGCGTGATGGGCTGCGGCGTGGAGCTGGGCGGCAGCCACAATAAGGACCTGGCTACCTTTAATCTGGACAACCTGCGCTTTAACAAGATCGTCATCTGTACCGATGCTGATGTGGACGGTTATCAGATCCGCACCTTGGTGCTGACGATGCTCTACCGCCTGACCCCCACCCTCATCAATCAGGGGTATGTGTATATCGCGGAATCCCCGCTGTATGAGATCAACACCAAAAATAAGACCTACTTTGCCTATACCGAGCCGGAAAAGGCCGATATCATGAAGCGGATCGACGGCCAGAAGTTTACGATCCAGCGATCCAAAGGTCTGGGCGAAAACGACCCCGAAATGATGTGGCTGACCACCATGAGCCCCGAAAGCCGCCGCTTAATTAAAGTTCTGCCCACCGATGTTCAGCGCACGGCGGAGGTGTTTGACCTGCTCCTGGGCGATAATCTGCAGGGCCGTAAGGAGCACATTGCGGAGCACGGCGCTGAATATCTGGACGATCTGGATGTATCTTAATCAGGGGAGGAGAGAGCAAAATGGCAAAAAAAGCAACCAAAAAGAAAGCCGCCCCTGCCCGCCCGCAGCTGGGCGATAACGTCGAGATCCTCTCTGCCGGTGAGGTCATCGAAAGCCCCATTACCGATACGCTGGAAACAAACTACATGCCTTACGCCATGAGCGTTATTGTTTCCCGCGCGCTGCCGGAAATTGACGGCTTCAAGCCCGCCCACCGCAAACTGCTGTATACCATGTACGGCATGGGCCTGCTGAAAGGCGCCCGCACCAAAAGCGCCAACATCGTGGGCAGCACCATGCACCTGAACCCCCACGGCGATGCCGCCATTTACGACACCATGGTGCGTATGGGCCGTTCCAACGAAAGCCTGCTGGTGCCTTTTGTGGACTCCAAGGGTAACTTTGGCAAGGCGTACAGCCGCGATATGGCTTACGCCGCCGCTCGTTACACCGAGGCAAAGCTGGAACCCGTGTGTGAAGAGCTGTTCCGCGATATCGACAAGGATACCGTGGATTTTGTGCCCAACTATGACGGCACCACCACCGAACCGACGATGCTGCCGGTCACCTTCCCGACCATTCTGGCCAACAACACACTGGGCATTGCGGTCGGTATGGCGTCCAACATCTGTTCCTTCAACCTGGTGGAGCTCTGCAATGCAACCATCGCCCTGATGAAAGACGACCAGGCGGACCTGGCCCAGCTGATGCCCGCGCCGGATTTTGTCGGCGGCGGTTCCATCCTGTATGATGCCGCCGAGATGCAGAATGTGCTGGAAAAAGGCCGCGGCAGCATCCGCGTGCGCGCCCAGTGGGCTTACGATAAAGAGAACAACTGCATTGACATCACCCGCATTCCGCCGACCACAACGGTGGAAGCCATCATGGATAAGATCACCGAGCTGGTCAAACTGGGCAAGATCCGTGAGATCAGCGATATGCGTGATGAAACCGACCTGAACGGCTTGAAGCTGACCATCGACCTCAAGCGCGGCCAGGACCCGGACAAGCTGATGGCGCGTCTGTTCAAGGCAACCCCGCTGGAAGACAGTTTTGCCTGCAACTTCAATGTGCTGATCGGCGGCCAGCCCCGCGTGTTGGGCGTGCGCCAGATTTTGTTGGAGTGGATCGCATTCCGCTCCGAATGCGTGCGCCGCCGCACCTACTATGATCTGCAGGGCAAGCAAAAGCGTCTGCACCTGCTGCGCGGCCTGGAAGCTATCCTGCTGGATATTGATAAGGCAATTGAAATTGTGCGCAACACTGCGGAAGAATCCGAGGTTGTGCCCAACTTGATGATCGGTTTTGGCATTGACGAAGTGCAGGCTGAGTATGTGGCGGAAATCAAGCTGCGCCACCTCAACCGTGAGTATATCCTCAAACGCACCGAGGAAATTGAGGAACTGGAAAAGGCGATCGCAGACTTGGAAGATGTTCTCAAACGCCCCGCCCGCATCCGCAAGATCATTATGACCGAGCTGGGCGATGTTGCCAAAAAGTATGGCAGCCCCCGCAAAACGGAAATTCTGTACGACCTGCCGGACGATTCTGCTGCCGATGAGCAGAACGAGATCCCGGATTACCCGGTCACGGTGTTCTTTACGCGGGAAGGCTACTTCAAAAAAATTACCCCGCAGAGCCTGCGCATGTCTGGCGAGCAGAAGCTGAAAGACGGCGACGAGGTGGTTTATACCAAAGAGACCACCAACAGTGCCGAGCTGCTCTTCTTTACCAACCATGCCCAGGTGTACAAATCCCGCGCATCGGAATTTGCCGATACCAAGGCCAGCGTGCTGGGTGATTATGTCGCTTCCAAGCTGGAAATGGAAGAGGGCGAAGTGCCGCTGTTCATGACGGTCACAGTCGATTACCGTGGTTACATGCTGTTCTTCTACCAGAACGGCAAGTGTGCAAAGATCCCGCTGGCCAGCTATATGACCAAGCAGAACCGCCGCAAGCTGCTGAAAGCCTATAGCGATAAGGAAGAACTTGCCGCAATGCTGCACATTGAGGAAGAAACCGAGCTGGCCGTCTTCACCAGCGGCGGCACCGGTGGCCCACGCTTGATCCTGGTCGGCAGTGCGCTGATTCCCGAAAAGGCTACCCGCGATACCGCCGGTATCAACATGGTAACGCTGAAAAAGAACGCCCGAATCGCCAAAGTGCGCCCGGCGGCGGGGCTGGAACTGAAAGACCCGCACCGCTACCGCGTGCGCACCCTGCCCGCAGCCGGCGCGCTGCTCCGCCAGGAGGACACGACCGAGCAGATGAGTCTGTAAGGAGCAAAAAAAGGCAATGCAATCTTTTTCTGCACAAGGCAGGGTAAAGTTCTTGCATTTTGCTTTTTGGTATGTTATATTATAACCTGTATGAGAGTTAGGGCAGGCCGAAACATCCGTTTTGGCTGTGGCCTGAAAAGGAGTTGCTGTTAATCCATGACCGCTTATGAAATCGCGTTCGGCGTTGTGCTGATCATTGTTTCGGTTCTGATCGTTGTGTTCACTTTGTCCCAGACCCAGAAAGGGCAGGGCCTGTCTGCTGCCATTATGGGTGATAGCAGCTTTATGGCTGCCGGCCGCGAGCGTGGCCTGGATGCCAAGCTGGCCAAAGTGACCAAAATCTGCGGCGCTGTTTTCTTTGTAGCTACGCTGCTGGTTGGTGTGCTGAGTGCCCGCTTGTAATTGAATGAAAGGAGAACGGTCTGGCCAATTTTGTTGGCGTTCCGCTTTCCCTTATTCAGGAACCGTCAACGACCCGCCCAATACCGCGGGTCGTTTTTTATGGGAAAAATAAAAAGGTCACAATGGTGCAGGTGCTGCCGCGAAACCAAAGGCCACGCCTGCTATGGAAGGACCCTGCCGGGTGGCAGGGTGACGTAAACGAGGAGTAAAAACAAAGGCATGGGCCGCTGCCTGTGCCCAACCCAAAGGAGAAAACATGACACCATTACAGAAAAATATTCTTGCGGCGTGCAAGCACCGCCCCCAGACCCTGCGTGAACTGCAGAATGCTTTGCAGGTGGATAATTCCCGCCTGCGCAACACCGTAACCGGCATGGTAGCTACCGGTATGCTGTCCGCCCGCAACGGTACCTATGTTCCGGGCTTTGCCGTGATGGAAAATACCGATGCCCCCGCTGGCATTCCCTGCACACTGGTCAAGCTGGCGGCCCGCTTCGGCTTTGCGTCCCGCGATGACGGCACCGGCGATATCTTTATTCCCGGCCGCGCCCTGCATGGTGCTATGCCGCAGGATAAAATCATCATCAAACTGTTCGACCACCCCCGTGTGGAAGGCAGCGCCGAGGGTGAAGTGGTGGAGGTGACCACCCCGCACAACACCTTTGCCGGTACCATTGTGCTGACTGAGGACGGCCGCCTTGCCGTGGAGCCGGACGGCTGCCGTGATGTGCGCATTGTGCTGGATAAAAAAGGCGTCAACGGCGCACAGCTGGGGGATAAGGTCGGTGCTATCCTGACCAACCGCGGCCAGCGCCATATGGACCACCGCTGCGCTGTTGCCGAGCGCTTCGGCACTTCCGACCGCGCAGCAGAGTGCGCCAAGGCTGTGCTGTATGGCCGTGATGTCCGCCAGGAATTCCCGGAGGAGGTATTGGCCGAAGCTCACGCATATGATAACGCTCTCATCGACCCCGCCGAAGCTGCCCACCGCGCCGACCTGCGCGGTCTGCCGATCTTTACCATCGACTCTGCCGAGACCAAGGATATCGACGACGCCATCAGCCTGATGAAGACCCAGAACGGCGGCTATGAGCTGGGCGTTCATATTGCGGATGTCAGCCACTATGTCCGCCCGGACACCGCGCTGGATAAAGAAGCTTATGAGCGCGCAACTTCCATCTATTACGCGGATAAAGTCATCCCCATGCTGCCCACCCAGCTTTCCAACGGCATCTGCAGCCTCAATGAAGGGGAGGAGCGCCTGGCGTTCTCCTGCCTGATGCAGCTGGATGAAAGCGGCAATATCCATAGCTATCAGTTCGTCAAGAGCGTCATCCGCAGCCGTGTCAAGGGCGTTTATAAAGAAATTAACGCTCTGTTGGACGGCTCCAATGACCCGGCTCTGGTGACGAAATATAAAGACGTTATGGCTCAGCTGCCCGCGATGACCGAGCTGTACGAAAAGCGCCTGGCTCTGCGCAAAGCACGCGGCGCGATGGACATCGAATCCGACGAAGCCAAGTTGGTCATGGACGAGGAAGGCCGCTGCGTGGATATCGTTAAGCGCACCCGCGGTGTGTCGGAGTGCATGATCGAAGAGTTCATGCTGCTGGCCAACCAGTGCGCTGCCAATGCGGGCCGTACCCATCATGTGCCGTTTGTGTACCGTATCCATGAAGCCCCCGATGCCGAGCGCATGGAAAAGCTGAGCAACACCCTGAAAGCCTGCGGCCTGAACGTCCACTTTGCTGGGGAAGTGCCCACCCAGCTGGAGCTTTCTGCCATTCTGGACGAAACCCGCGGCCAGCCCATCCAGATCCCGGTCCACACCGGTATCCTGCGCAGCATGCAGAAAGCTCGCTACTCTCCGGAGCCGAAAGGCCATTACGGCCTGGTGCTGGCAGACTATGCCCACTTTACCAGCCCCATTCGCCGTTACCCGGACCTTGCCATCCATCGCATCCTGACGGATATGCTGGTGGGCAAGCCGGAGCAGGAGCTCATCAAGGATTATACCGGTTTTGCCACCCACGCCAGCGAGCAGTCCAGCCGCCAGGAAGTTTCCGCCGTGCGCATTGAGCGCGATGTGGAGGACCTGTACAAGGCTGAGTATATGCACAACCACCTGGGCGAAGTCTACACCGGCACCGTGGCAGGTGTAACACCGCGCGGCATTTTTGTGGCGCTGGAAAACACCGTAGAGGGCTTTGTGCCTGCCGCACAGCTCTGCAAGGGCGAAGCCACTGTGGTGGAGGGTGTCAGCATTCTGGACCCGCTGACCGGAAAACGCTGGATGCTGGGCGACCCCGTCAAAGTGCAGGTGGCCGGTGCCAACGTTGCCCTTGGCCGCATTGATTTTGACTATATGCCGCTGTAATCATAGTTTTTTTATAAAAAGAGCAAACTAATAAAAGCAAAGCTGCCGTCCCGTACTGATATGTACCCGGTTTTCTGGACACGGGTAAAAATCGAATAATTAAGGCAATACCGCACAATTCCCGCCTAACGGCTCAAGCACCGCTCCGGCGGCTGCGGCACGGCATCTGCGTTGCCAAAATGCTCGATAAGACATCCAGTATTATCTGCGCTTTTGGCTTAGCAGCTGCCGCACCTCGCTCGCCGTATCGGCACTTAGAATTATGCGGTATTGCCTTAAGAATCCATCATGGATGCTTCTCTGAATGTGGAGGGAGGCATCCATTTTGTTTTAGCTTGAATTCTGCTGTTATTATAATAGTCGATATAATCAGCAATGTGCCAAGAAAAATACACGAGACGATATAAATAAAAACTCCCCGGACAACATCCGAGGAGCCCTTATGCTCATGATAACCATATCCCCATAACCGCTTTTTGTCACAAAGATGGGTTCCTGCGTTTCGTGGCAGCGCTGCGAAATCGCATTGGTATTTTTCAGATCACGAATTGGGATAATTTCGGGAATAAGCTCAGCTCCTTTCGTGGCTTTATTATGCCACAAAAAGGGCTGCACTGATAACATGTAAAACTGTAAAACAAAAAAGCTACATCCAAATTGAATGTAGCTTTTCTGTGGCGGAAAGAAAGGGATTCGAACCCTTGAGGGCTTTATGGGCCCTACACGATTTCCAGTCGTGCGCCTTAGACCAGCTCAGCCATCTTTCCATCTATTCTGCTGTATCGCCTCACCTGACGACGTGTTATATTATAGCAAGCACATCTGGGATTGTCAAGCAATATTTTGAAAAAAATCAATTTTTTTCAAATAAATTTAAAAAAAGAAAAAAAGAACATATGGAAGAAGTTTTTTGTAAAAATGATCTGAAATCCAAAGGAGGGCACAAGCACATGCCCTTTTTGCCGCAACCACAATATGGCATGAACTGCCCCGCAAACGCCCCGTTTGTGCAAGACATTTGTGCATACAGATGAAAATTGACATTTCTGTGACAAAGCTCTTGAAAAAATATGAACAGCGTGGTAAAACATAAGGGAACACGGCTCCGGTACCTTTTGGCTGGGGAGGCTGGGCGGATGGCAAGTACCACTGTATGAACCAAAAAGCCATATCAGCTATGCCGTGCTGAAAAAGGAGGCTCTATCATTATGTATCTATTCTTCCGGGATCTTGCAATCATATTGATTGCGGCTAAGTTTTTTGGCCTGATTGCCCGCAAACTCAAGGCACCCCAAGTGGTGGGCGAGATTATCGCCGGTTTGCTGATTGGCCCCTCTTTGCTGGGGGTTGTTCAGCTCAGCGATACCATCTCGGTCTTTGCGGAAATCGGCGTTATTTTGCTGATGTTCTCCACCGGCCTTGGCACCAACCTGAAGCAGTTGATGAAAGCCGGCCCCATTGCAACTCTGGTTGCCTGCGTGGGTGTTTTTGTTCCCTTGGTGGGCGGTACGCTGCTGTATGGTGCGTTCTATGGTCTGGGTGCTATCGGCAGTCCGGAATTTTATAAAGCATTGTTCATCGGCACCATTATGACGGCAACCAGCGTTTCCATCACGGTGGCAACCCTGCAGGAGCTTGGCCAGCTGAAAGGCTTCCTGGGCACCACCATCGTCAGCGCAGCCGTGATTGATGACGTTATCGGCATTGTGGTGCTTACCTGCGTTCTGGGGGCCGGCAGCGGCGAAGAAGGCGGTACCAGCATCGGCCAGGTGTTGATCAACACGGTGCTGTTCTTTGTGGTGGCGGTCATTGTCGGTTTTGTGCTGTACAAGGCCATGACCTGGCTGGATAACCGTAACCCCCACACCCAGCGCATTACCATTGCCAGCCTTGGCTTCTGCTTTGCCATGGCTTACATTGCAGAGCAGTACTTTGGCATTGCCGATATTACCGGTGCTTACATTGCTGGTATCGTGCTGTGCAATATTCATGATGCACCCTATGTGGAGCGCCGTGTCGAAATCAGCAACTATATGATGTTTGCTCCGGTGTTCTTTGCTTCCATCGGCCTCAAAACCGATATCAGCGGCCTGACTCCCGATATCCTGCTGTTCTGTGTCTGCTTTGTCATTGTGGCACTTATCACCAAGATCATTGGCTGCGGTCTTGCAGCAAAGATCTGCAAGTTCAACTGGGCAGATTCCCTCAAGGTTGGCGTTGGCATGATGACCCGCGGCGAGGTTGCTTTGATTGTGGCACAAAAGGGCCTTGCAGTCGGCATGGTGGACGCTGTCTACTTTACCGCTGTTATTCTGCTGATCATCGTATCTTCTGTTGCCACTCCGCTTGCTCTGAAGACGCTGTTTGCCAAGCATCCTTCTGATCACCCCAGCGCAGTGGCTGTGAATGAATCAGGCAAAGCTTGAGTTATATACCGTCAAAATTGCACAAGTAAACAAATCCGGGCTGTGGAAATGATCCACAGTCCGGATTTGTTTTTTATTGTTTTATTGTTTATAATCAGTGGCGCACGAAGCCGCCCAGTTCATACTCATTGGTGTATCCGTTGGCAAGCGCCTTGGCGCGCAGCGCAGCGTAAAGCTCTGCGAAAGTGGCCTGTACATAAGGCTCCAGGAAGATGAAACCAATGCCAAAGGTAATGCTGCACAACAAGTACCAGCCAATAAAGGAAAGCTGGAGCACAAAGGTGTTCCACTTTTCACCGTCCATCATCTGCTTGCTCAGCTCCATGGCGCGGCAGGTGGTCAGGTAGGGGTTTTCGGCCATCAGGTAGCCGACCTGCATGTAGCAATAAGACCAGTAAATGCCGGGAATGATCAAAAGGGAACCCAGCGCAATTTTCAGGTTGGTCAGCAGCATAACTTTAACAACATTCAGATACGGGGTGCGGAAGATCGAAGTGACGGTGCTGAACGGTGTTGCCGACTGGCGGCTTTCCATAAAATAGCGGTTGCGGCCGACTGTCAGCGGGTTGATGAGGAACGCTGCCCAGCATAGGCCGATTGCGGCAGCGATCAACATTACGATAATCACCACCCCGGCAAAGGGGGCCAATGCCTGCAAAAGATACTCCTCGTTGCCGCTGGTGTATCCACCGCCGGCGTTGCCCTGCCACACCGGGCCGCTCATCATACCGTTCAGTTGGGAAGACGTTACGCGGTATTGCGCCGTAAGGCGGGGGAAAGAATAGCCAATGCCCAACAGGGAAAGAAGTAGGCACAGTCCCACGCTGCGCCAGTACCGCTCTTGCAGCGCCTGTTTGGCGTTGGACTTCAAAAGGGAACGGGTCCACATAATTTGTACCTCCTGTTTTGTGGGTTGCAAGCGGATCCTTTTGCCGTGCCGCCTGCGCAACAGCAGAAATGGCGATACGAACAAAGGGAACGCTGTTTATTAGTCAGTATAACATAGAACTGTGAACTTGAAAAGAACAGAGAATATTTTTTGTACAATAGAGTTCTTTTAAGACAGCAAGGAAATAAAAATAACGCATAACGGACGATTTTGACAAAAGAAAAAGAGCAAAAAGATTTTTGGATTTTTTTTGAAAATATGCTTGACACAGGCCGCCCTGATTGCTATAATAATATGCGACGCGGCGGTCAGGCGGTAGCCTGATGCAAAGCGCGAAGGGTTTGGCCCGGTAGTTCAGTTGGTTAGAACGCTAGCCTGTCA
>ULVR01067516.1_pt1 | contig 18496 bp, 10 predicted proteins | sample 1959601 | NCBI WGS metagenome assembly ULVR01 (sample SAMEA4835791, study PRJEB28245) | human gut metagenome | biome: gut microbiome; material: fecal sample | place: Denmark | collected 2008
ATATCCAGTAGCGGACAGAGGAAAATATCGACATAACCTGCCTGTGTGTCCTGTTCGGAAATGGGACGGTAGAAACGGTTTTGTGCCGTCATGGCAAGCGTAAAGCCGTGGACAAAAAATTCACCTTTCTGCTTGTCGCGCTGGGAAGTGTAGTGTTTCAGGCAGTCAGCAATATAACCGAAATAGGCTTTCCAATCGCCATCGTAGGCAAGAGCACTGGCAAGTTCGTTTTTTTCGTAACTACTGAAATTGAGTTCGGCTTCGTTATAGGTACTTAGCAGATAAGTGTAGATTTGTTCGCGGACTACCTGATTAGGGATGGTGAGTTTGGTCTTTCCTTTATACGTGCCGCTAATGGTGAGCATACCGAAATAGTAGAGCAGGCTCACAAAGTTGTCGGGATTGGTGATATTGATGGCAGGAAAACCTTTTTTCAGTTCTCCGGTGACGTAACCTTCGCTCACCAATGTTTGTATGATGGAGGCATCATGGGCAAACTCTTTGTCCTTCCGGATGAGCATACGTAATTTTTCGTAATCAATGCGAATATTATCTTCTACCATATCTCGGGGGGCTTTGCCTCGTTGAATATAATTCTTGACGAAGTAGAGCACCATATTGGAGTTGTACATAGTGGTTTCACCATAACATTCTTCCGCAAAGCAGTAGTTGTCATACCAAGGTTTCATTATTTCTATCAGTTCGTCCACACTGTGGTTGAATGGACTGGTGGTGGAATAGTAAGTGAGCATTTGGCGCACTTCTTCTTCCGTGAAACCTATCATCTCGTTGAATTCCGGTGTGAGCGAGTAGTTGGTTCCGATGTTGAAACCACTTGTGAGGTCGTCCATTGTCACGGGGCTTACACCGGTAATGAAACAACGCTCGATACTGGAATAGGTTCCGGCTTTAATTTTATTGAAGAAGGCGCGCAGATAACCTTCGCCATGTGTTTCGTCCGTATAGCGATGCAGGCTTTCTATATCCGAGAGGATGGCATTGGTGAAATGGTCGTATTCGTCAATAAAGAGGTAAATACGTTGGTTGGTCTTATTACATTCTGTGAACAGGTATTCAAATTGTTCGACAGCTCCTTCTTTTTTGTCGAGTTCTTCCTTGATGCCTTTGGGGAGATAGTCGGCGTAAATGTCACAGAAATAGTCGAACATTGTTTGGCAATGCGCGTCCAGTCCTTTGCGGTAGTTGTGCAGTTCGCCTACTATTCCGGAGAAGTTGAGGTATAGTACCAGATAGCTGTTTCGGTCGCGCGTAGGGTGCTTTCCGATGTAAAGATCGCTAAACAGCGCTTCGAATTTATCCTTGGCAAGTATATCGTAATAGTGCTGCAACATATTTACTGTGAGGCTTTTGCCGAAACGGCGCGGACGAATAAAGAAGAAAAACTTGTCCGCCTCTTCTATCATGGGTATAAACCGGGTTTTGTCTACATAATAACAGTCGTCGCGGCGGATTACTGCAAAGTTCATCATGCCGTATGGGATACGTTTCCTGTCCGGTGCTATATATTTTTCCATAACTTATACCTTATTTTAGGAACTTTCTTTGAACATAAACAAAGGTACGGGCTTTTTGTTACTTCTCCAAACAAACATTCCATAACTTCTCGCTATCTTTGCACTCTATTAAACAAACATCACCGCCATTATGGAATTGAAGCATGGATATTACCATCTGATTGCGATACTTGTAGTTGCTATCTGGGGATTGACTTTCATATCAACCAAAGTATTGATTAATCACGGACTGACCCCACAGGAGATATTCTTCTATCGTTTTCTCATTGCCTATCTGGGCATTTGGGTGATTTCTCCCAAACGTCTGTTTACGAGTAATTGGAAAGACGAACTTTGGTTGATGGCAGGAGGTTTTTTCGGTGGTTCACTCTATTTCTTTACAGAGAATACAGCTTTGGGAATTACGCAAGCATCCAATGTCGCTTTCATCATTTGCACAGCTCCCTTGCTTACTACCATTCTCTCCCTTCTCTTTTATAAGAGTGAAAAAGCCACCAAAGGTTTGATTTATGGTTCCATATTAGCTTTAATCGGGGTGGGACTGGTGGTCTTCAACGGTAGTTTTGTACTCAAATTATCTCCGGTAGGGGATTTGCTCACTTTACTTGCCGCCCTGTCGTGGGCATTTTATAGTTTGGTGATAAAGAAAATGACAGGGCATTACCCCACTGTATTTATCACCCGCAAAATATTCTTTTATGGAGTATTGACCATACTTCCCGCCTTTCTTCTTCATCCGCTGCAACCGGATTTCGATGTACTTTTAAAACCGGTTGTATTATCCAATCTCTTATTTCTGGCCGTCCTGGCATCCTTGGTTTGTTATGTCCTCTGGAATGTGGTATTGAAACAGTTGGGAACCGTTAGAGCCTCCAATTATATCTATCTCAATCCGTTGGTAACTATGGTAGCTTCGGTTATCATTCTCCACGAAAAAATCACGTGGATTACATTATTGGGAGCAGGTTGCATTATTTTTGGAGTCTATCAGGCAGAAAAGAAATAAGAAAGAATTTTTTCTATATGCAAATAAGAAATTCTTTCTTATTTCAGTTTGAATGACAGATCTGTTTTATATCTTATTTAGCGAGTAATTGGAGAATTTTATTACTAACATCGCTGTTTTCCTGAACACCGCCAAAAAGCTTGGATTGTGGACCGTATGCAAACAGTGGAACCATGATTGGTGTATGTCCTTTAGATACAAACATTGCTTTCATTTTGCCTTCTTTTATGTTTCCGTCACGTAAAGCTAATGCTCCGGTTTCATGATCAGCTGAAATAATCACTAATGTATTTCCATCTTTTTCTGCAAATCTGATAGCAGCTTCTACCGCCTTATCAAAGTCCAATACTTCACGGACAACTGCCGAATAATCATTGCTGTGCGCACTTTTATCTATTCGGGCACCTTCTACCATTAAGAAGAAACCGTTAGTACTCCTGCTCGAAAGATAGTCAATAGCCATTTGGGTGGTAGACGGAAGGAAATCTCCCCGGTTTTCGTTTACAGAAGCTGTTTTGCTTTTTATGGGTAAGTATCCCAGTTTTTTAGATTTCTTGATGGCTTTGTCATTCGGTTCTTCTATGATGGTAAACTCTTTTTTGATTTCCTTTTGAACGTTTGGTGCTTGTTTTTCAAATAGTTCATAACTACCGGCAGAAAAGAATGTCAGCTTACTGTTAGGAAGATCTGCCCATATTTCTTTAGACATTCCACGTTCCGGTTGGTGAGCAAAGAAAGCAGCAGGAGTAGCTCCGTCGAGATTGTCAGTGGTAACGATTCCTGAAATGTAGCCATAGCCGGATAACTTCTTCGGTAAGTTGGGAATAACTTGGTTATTTTCATCCATTCCGAGTGCTCCGTTTTTAGTTTTTTTTCCGGTTGAGTAAGCAGTTCCGGAAGCAGCTGAATCTGTTGTAAACTTGTTGGCGGATTGCGTTCTGACGAAACCGCATGTTTTTAAATTAGTGGTAGTAAGCTGTCCTTGATTGGCATACATTCCTGAACAAATATGTGCCAGTCCCATGCCGTCTCCTATCATTAAGATGACATTCTTCACCGGTTTGTCGGTAGCATCCATGTCAAATGAAGGAACATACGAACTTTGTGGATTTTCGTTCTTAAAATCTCCTTTGACGATTTCTTGTGCTGATAGATTATAGCAAAAGAATAAGGAGAAAATAAATAAATGAGCTTTAAATTTTACATTCATGGCTAATATGTTTTTAATTAGAAGTAAGTAATTCGGATATGTTGACTGTATCGTATGGCTTTTCTCCAAATGCGGCATAATATTCTAATTGCATTTTGTTGTTTTCTTTGTCAATAGAAAGGATGCCGTAGCCCGGTAAATCCATTTGTTTGAAAAAACGGATATGGGGAGTTTCTTTATCAATCCATTCCATACGCTGTTGTAGAGTAGAAGGTTGCCATTGTGGGTGTGCCGTTACAAATTCAGGACTATAGTCTGTAACTACATTTTTTGGAACCAGTATATTTTTATCTTTGATGACACTGTTGACGAGAATCTGAACGATAGGTCCCCAAGGAGTGTCCCGACAGACAACGGAGTATAGATGCAGATGTGCACAGAGCACGATTGCTTGTTGACTGGCAATGATTTGCAGCAATTGTTCCCTCTTGGCATTATCTTGTCGGAATACATGCCAGCATCTTTCGTTTACCGGAATCACAGGCTCGTGTAACATGACAAACTTGTAAGTTGCTTTCGAACCGGCTAGTGACTTTTCTAATTGTTGTAGCCCTTCCGGATTCCGATCCCATGGATCATAACAGACAAATAATACATCATCAAGAGTAGTAGTGTAATTGGCTGACTGTAAGGATGGATGTCCTGCCAATCTTGCCATATTGGGTAAGTATACTTTTTCAAAAGCTTCTTTAGCCCCTGGCCCTGTGATATCATGATTACCTTTAGTCATAATGAAAGGTACTTTCAGATTCATTTTGTTGACAGCTTTAAAGGCACTGTTAGCCATCTGTATTGCTTTTTGTGGAGAACCGGCCAATCCTTCTGACAAGTCCCCCATTTGCAGAAGGGCTTTTATTGACGGCTGGTGTTTTTGAACTTGCCTGCTGATTATCCGGGAGAATTCCGGCCATGTATTTTTCGTGAATACTGAATATTCTTTGGTAACTTGGCGCAGATCATCCGGTTTGGTGGATAACCATTCCATATCGTGATCTTCCAGTAAATCATAGTGTATATCTCCTAACAAGAGAAATGAAACTTCTTTTTCATTTTGCTCTTGGGAGTATGATTGCAGAGAAGTCAAAAGCGATAAAAGGACAAATAATATTTTATTCATATTCTGTTATTTATTCATTTCAAAAGAAGGGGGTACACTGTCTGCCGCCCAATTCTTATTGGGAGTGTTTCCCATTGTAAATTCCAGTTTGCCGCCATTCATCAGTTCTTTATGTTCAAACCAGGATTGGTTCCAATCTTTGCCATTTAATTTGGCTGATTGGATATATTTATTTGTCGGCGAATAGTTGTGCGCAATAACTTCGAATGATTTGCCGGCTCCTGTTTCAATAACTGCTCTTTCGAACATAGGAGTTCCGATGACATAAATAGGCAAACCAGGAGTAATAGGATAGAAACCTAGCATGGAGAAGACTACAAATGCTGACATTCCTCCGCCATCTTCGTCGCCCGGGAGTCCCATCAGGTCATTTCTAAACCATTCATCGAGCAATGTCCTTACTCTTTTTTGAGTTCTCCAGGGCTCTCCTATATAGTTGTACAGATAAGGAATGTGCATACTGGGTTCGTTAGCCATTGAAAATTGACCTACATTACCCGTATGATCCGGTAATTGTGCATAAAATACATATTTGGCTTCGCCCAATGGGGTGTTATACATCGTTTCAAGATTATTTCTGAATGCTTCTTTCCCTCCCATCAGTTCAATTAAATCAGCAATATTATGGGGAACATCCCATCGGTATATCCAACCGTTATTCTCGCCGTATGCTTCACGGGCACCTAATCCACCGGCAGTGGCATAATCAAAGGGTTCTATGAATTCGCCTTTTGCATTTTTGGGATGGAAGAATTTTGTTTCAGGATTGAAAATATTCCGATAGTTTTTACTCCCTTGTAGAAAGTAGTTATAGTCTTTCTCATACCCAAGTTGTTTGGCTATTTGTGCCAGGCACCATTCATCGTAAGACGTACCTAGAGTGACAGCTACCGGTTGGCGTTTTTCAAATGGGTGTACTTCGTCAGCAGTTTCTTGTTCTCCCGGTGCCAATGCCGGTAAATATCCGTTTTCCCAATAGAATTTTGTGATTTCACCTCCCTTTATGCCTGACCATGGGGCTAACGTTTTTTCTGTAATACCAAGTTTGCAGGCTTCGTAAGCAGCTGATAAATCAAAGTTACGGATTCCTTTTATATATGAATCAATAACAGTGGCTACACCGTGATTGGAATTCATTCTACGACTGTCTCCCGTAACTTCAGGAAATGTAGGCATCCAGTTATGTTCCATTTGCTGTGCCATTCTGATAAAAGACTGAATCATGTCAGCTTCCATTTGTGGTTCGATGATAACACGTAAGGGGTGGACTGCTCTATACGTGTCCCAAATCCAATCGTCGGTATAAAATGGGATAGAATCTTTGTGGATACTATTGTCGAAAGCACTGTAATAGCGGTTGTCTTCCGAAAGGCAAATCATCCGTTCGTAAGTCCGGTAGAGAGAAGTATAGAATATTGCTTTTGCATTTTCGTCTATTCCTTCCACTTTGATTTTACTTAATGTTTGGTTCCAGATGTTTTTGGCAATGTTCATCTGGTTTTCTACATCATAATCTTTTATTTCCCGCTGTAGGTTGGCTTTTGCTTGCTTTTCATCAATGAAGGAAATGCCGTAGCGAACTTTGATTGTTTTTATATCTGTTGAATATAAGAGAGCGATACCCACGTTCTTGCCTTTTATGGCAGTGTGGCTGTGATTTATTTCTTCTTTGCTGACAGTCATCGTTTTTTCCGGCAGTGCGGAAGTCTCCATATAAACATATACTTTGGTTTGATGATCTATGTTCTGATAGCCGGAAATGGTATTCTCCGTAGTTTTAAGCTCACCATTGGTGGTACTAAGTATTAAATATGGAGCATCGTTTTTCCGGAAACTTAGTTCATAGATTCCTGCCTGGTGGGAAGGAGCGAATTTAGTGGAAACCTCTTCTTCTTCAAAATAGGAAGAATAGGAATAGGGTTTTATCACTTCATTATCATAACAATAGTAATATACCGGTTGTAATCCGCTCTCTGCTCCCTGATAGAAAGACAGGCTGAATGCAGACTTTCCCCGATGCGAGGTGACAATGACCGGTAAGCCTTTTATTTTATCAGAGGTGTAATCTGCTCTTTCCGGATAGATGCGGAGCATACTATTGGGAAGATGGACAGTTGGGTAAGTAGGAACTAATAAATGACTGATATTCCCCATATAAGGATTTACATAGTCAACCGGAGTTGACACTACCTCTTGCTTGTTGCTGCATCCATTGACGATTAAAATCATTAACAGTACTAACGGAATGAATTTTCTCTTGTACATAAACAGATTTTTTTATTTTTCGATGGTTTTAATTAGATTTGCTGTAAATATAGGATAGTTTGATTAATGAAAACTTAATGTAACCTTAAAATCTATCTTCTACAAATATTTTTTTGTAAAGTCTCGCCATTAAGAGAATATTAATCTAATATTAATCACCATAAAATATCTTTGGTTCATCTTTAATGCATTAATCAATACTGTATTTTTTAATTTAATAATTAAGTATTATGAAAAACTACTTCCTGTTCTTATTCTTTTTAGTAATAAGTGTATCGGGTTATGCGCAAGGAAAGCGTATAACGGGTAAAGTGACAGATGCTGCGGATGGAATGCCTATCATAGGAGCTACGGTGGTAGCTGTTGATCCGGATGGTAAGACGAACGCTAAATCGGTAGGTACAATTACCGATATAAATGGTACGTTTACACTTCATGTGCCTAATGGATGTCAAGAATTGAAATTTTCGTATGTTGGAATGGAGACGAAAACGGCTAAAATTACCGGTTTGACTCACATCAATGTATCTTTGGCCAGCACGGCGAAGGCTCTTGATGAAGTGGTTGTTACCGCTCTCGGAGTGACGCGTGAAGCTAAGAGTCTTAATTATTCACGGCAGAGTGTAAATGCGGAAGCCTTGGCAGAAAATAGTAGTGGCAATCTGATATCTTCTCTTTCCGGTAAGGTGGCGGGGGTTACCATTACTCCTCCGGGAACGAGCAATGGTAGTGCGCGTATTGTCATTCGCGGAACAAGCTCACTGACTGAAAACTCACAGCCCGTATTCGTGATTGATGGTATGATTATTGAAAACGAACCGGGTGATACAAGTGTAACCGTTGATGGTGGTACAGGTTCTACCGACCTTGGTAATCCGGTAGCGGATATCAATCCGGATGATATTGAAAGCATTGAAATCCTGAAGGGACCGAATGCTGCTGCACTTTATGGTTCGCGTGCAGCACAGGGAGTTGTATTGGTGACAACTAAACGTTCGAGCACATTCGAAAAAACAAAAGTATCTTATAGCGGAAATTTTCAATTTGAAAAAGTGAACCAGTTTTTAGATTATCAGAATGGTTGGGGAACGGGAGAAAACTCTTATTTGCTTGACCACAAACTGACGCTTCAACCTAATGGTAACAGATTACCAACAGATTTACCGAATTTCAGTGGTTATAATTCTTCTGCAGGTGCTAAATTGCGTAGCTGGGGAGCGCCTTTGTGGGATCAGGTTATCTATGGACATGACGGTGTACTTACTACTCATTCTTCACATCCGGACAATGTGAAGGATTTCTACGAAACCGCCCATCGGTACACACATACATTGGCTGTGGAAGGTGGTTCGAAAAAGAATAATTATCGCGTATCGTATACGAGAAGTAAGGGTAATAGTGTAGTACATGGTATCAATGAAAGCTTTAAAGATATATTCAATCTCCGGTTGATGAATACGATTACCAAATGGATGACTTTAGATTCTAAAATGACTTACTCACATGAAAAGGTAGACAATCGTCAATATATGAATGGTTCGGATAAGAATCCTATATATGCGTTTGTTACTCTTCCCCGTTCGCTTTCTATTGATGTATTGAAACATTATAAGGATGAAAATGGAAATGAAATGATTCCGATTGGTGAACGTGGTTATAATCCGTATTGGAATATTTATGAAAATACGAACTCTGACACGCGTGACAGGGTGAGCGGATCGATGAATCTGGAAGTAAAATTACTTCCGGGCTTGAAGGCGGTAGGTAAAGCCGGATTGGATGCTTATTGGTGGAAAGGAATGGAGTTCTTTAATCTGGGTGCACGTAGTGATGTGGACGGTGGTATGAAGAACTGGATTAATAACAGTACTTCTACTAACTTTGAAGCTTTATTGATGTATAATAAAACATTTCATAAAATATCAGTCAATGCCATTGCCGGTATTAGCCGATATGAACGCAACTCGGAGAAAAGAACGGAAAGTGTGAATAGCATATTGGTTCCTGATTTCAAGAATATTTCTAACTCGAATGAGTATCCTAGTGCCACTCAACTGCAATCTAAGAAGATAATCCGTTCTGCTTACGGCTCGGTGTCATTAGGTTACAATAGTTATGTTTATTTAGATGTAACGGCCCGCAATGACTGGTCGTCTACTTTACCACTGGATAATTGCTCTTATTTTTATCCTTCTTTTGGTGCTACGTTTATTTTTACCGATGCATTTAAGATCAAATCACCTATCTTGTCGTTCGGTAAGATTCGTGCTTCTTTTGCTTATGCCGGTTCTGACACAGACCCCTATCGGATTAATCAAACCTATAAGTTGGGTAGCATTTATAATGGTTCACCTTTGCAAACCATTAGTACAACTTTAAATAATGATCAACTTTTGCCGGAACGTAACCGTTCTTTGGAACTTGGAGCTGATCTCCGCTTTTTCCATAATCGTTTGGGTGTAGATGTAACTTATTATCGTTCTGATGCCTATGACTTGATAACGAAAGTCGCTTTGCCGGTGCCTAGCGGTTATAGTTTTAAATTCTTGAATACAGGTCATGTACGTAATCAAGGATGGGAAGTTGTGTTGTCTGCTACTCCCGTCAAGACCAAATTGTTTGAATGGAATGCGAATATCAACTGGGCGCGTAATCGGTCGAAAGTGATTAAGGTAGTGGACGGAAATCCTAATGTGCAATTATTGAAATCAAGTAATGTCAGTATCATGTTGGAAGAAGGCATGCCTTATGGAGTCATTCGGGGACGTGCTTGGAAACGTGATGACCAGGGACGTAAATTAGTCGATTCTTCAGGTAAAATATTGGTAACGGATAATACGCAATATTTAGGCTGTGCCGAGCCGAAATGGACGGGAAGTTTTGGAAGCAATTTCAGAATCCAGAATTTTACAGTTAGTTTCCTGTTTGATGCACGTATTGGAGGAACTCTTTATTCGGGAACATGGAATAGAGCGACAACAGCCGGTGTTGTTGCCGAATCTGCCGAAGGACGTGAAGGATATTATTTGAGTAATGTGATTTATGGTGAGAGTAGCGCGAAGGCAACTTCCGGTTATCAATATCCGGACGCTTATTTTGAAGACGGAACGCCTTGTCTCTTGTTTGTCAAACCTAATAACCGCTATGCTAGTTTTGATGAAAGATCTGTATTTGATGCTTCCTATATTAAATTCCGTGAACTCTCTGTTGCTTACAGTTTTCCGAAGTCTATCCTAAAGAAATTGCCGATTAGTGGTCTACGACTGGCTGTGGTAGGACGTAATTTGGCTATTCTTCATCAAAATACTCCTAAAGGCATAGATCCGGAGGCTTCTTCTTCATCAGGAAATGCTCAAGGTATAGAATATGGAGGAATGCCGCCCGTATCTTCTGTCGGATTTGATATTAAACTAACCTTCTAAAGATAGAATATTATGAAACAGATTAAAATATTATTAGCCGGTTTTGCTGCAATGGCCATTTCTTTCGTTTCATGTACGAATGACTTTGAATCTGCCAATGCCAATCCCAATGAACTGAATGAAATTAATCCTGAATATTTGTTCAATACGAGTTCTTATTATACGCTGAATGCTTTTTGCGGAAGCATGAAAAAAGTGTTGTTGGCCAACTATAGCCATTATTATGGTGGAGCTACTGGTGGACAGGTACAACGGTATGGAAATCAAGGTTCAACTAATGATTCATATTGGAAGAATGTATATAACTATGCTATTTTTCCTGTTCACTTTATACAAACGCAAATGGAAAATGACGAGCAATATCACAATCGTGTACTTATTGCTAAAATATGGGAAAATTATCTTTTCTCACAAGCAGTTTCTATTTGGGGAGGTATTCCTAAAAGTCAGGCATTTAATGCCGGCGAGAGAGTGCCTTACGATAAGGAATCGGATATTTATTATGCTATGCTGAATGATTTGAAAGCATGTGCCGACGGGTTGAAGATGGATGGAGATGTTTATAAAGCAGACCCTATTTTTCCTTCAGGACAGAAATCCAGCGACTTATTGAAATGGAAGAAGTTTGCCAATTCACTACGTTTGCGTTTGGCCGTTCGTATTTGTAATGCTGACCGTTCGAAAGCGACTGAAGTGATTGATGAACTTATGGAAAATGAACAGAACTTGATGACAAGTAATGAAGATAATTGTCTTTTGCAATGGGGGGATAACGCAGATACAAGAAATTATTTTTATGATTATCTGGTCATCAACCGTGAAAGTAATTTGGATAAGCTTCACTCTGCCGGCGAATCGATTCTGATGTATATGGCTCCCTATGCTGATCCGCGGTTGGAGAAGTTTTTTACTCCTGCCAATGCTGCTTCTATGCCTGATAATTTCCATTGGGCACCTTATTGGGGACAACCGAAAGTTTCTAATTTGCCTTCGGGAGTCAGCTTGTCTCCCAATCCGCACAGTGGAAAGACGGCAGATGATTACTCTCAATTACAGGATAAATTCACGGAGCAGAGTTATGCAGAAGTAATTATGAATTATGCAGAAGTGTGCCTGTTGAAAAGTGAATTGGTTCATAAAGGTTTGGGAAGTGGTTCGCAAACAGCCGAGGCTTATTACAATGCAGGTGTGAACGCTTCGATGGCTCAATATGGCGTAGACGGTGGAAAAGTAAATAATTATCTTCAGACTCCGGGAATTAAATGGAATACATTGACAGATCTCACAGTCACAGAAGAAGGTGAAGATTATTATAAAGATTTTATCGGCATTGTATCTTCTGCTATTACCTCTGATGAACCTGATCCGATTTATCGTCAAATTATCATGCAGCAATATATAGCTATGTTTTATCAATCGTTGGATGCGTGGACACTGATTCGCCGTAGCCAAGTATTGGAATTCCCGCCGCATTTCCAGCCGGAAACCGGATATGGTGCTGTAAATGCGGGCACCAAGGATAATCCTTATGCTTATATTCCTCAGCGATTGGTATATCCCGATAGCGAGAAAACAAACAATGAATATGAATTGACGAAAGGTATTGCAAATCTCGATGGTGGACAAGATGCAATGTCGACTAAGTTATGGTTTGCATTGCCCACTAAGACTAACCCTTATTTGACGAATAATTAAAAAATGAAGGATATGAAAAAGATAACTATTATATTGCTCGGATTCATCGCTTTGTTAGCTGTATCTTGTGATAAAGACGATCATTTGGCTCCTGATAAGAGCAAATATGTGTATGATATACCACAGACGGATTTACCTGTGGATGCGATAGTCGGTGCTTATTATACCAATATAACTTCCTCTTCCAGCTGGTTAAAGTCCGGTAAGAAAATATATGCCGGTACTCCTTTGTTGGGTGAATATTTATCTACAACTAGTGGCGTGTTACAGCAACAGCTTGCTTGGGCGGATGAGGCTGCCTTGGACTTTCTGATAGTTACTTGGGATGCTGCTTCAGCAGATAATACATTGATTACAAACTTTAAGTCTGTACGTGCGGCAACCAATGCAAAAGTCCGCTTGGTAATCAATTATAACACCAAACATCTGAAAGTATCTAATGACAAACCGCTTCAAGAGGAAGAGAATTTGAATAAGATGATCAATGACTTTACGAATACTTTAGTGCCTTTATTTAATGATGAGGCCTATTATAAAATGAACGGAAGACCGGTTATTCTAATAACTCCGTCTAACCTTTCTTCTTCTGCATTGAAGAGTATTGATTATTTTTTGGTCATCCCGGCATTAAAGAAGGCTGTATCAGAATTGGGGTATGATCTTTATACGATTGGAGAATTTACTACCGGTTGGGTAGCTCCGGTGAATTATGAGGAACATCAGATTGCTTCTTTTGATGGAGTGACAGTGAACGATTGGTCAACGAATATGTACGACCGTTATTATGCCTTTTTCAGTTTTGTTGATTTGAATTGGGCCAATTGGAAGACTACAATAGCCAAATGGAATACAGACTTTGTTCCTTGTATCTTTCCTTCTTATAATGACCGTATCAATTCAACTTCAAGTTATAAATATACTTTCGGGCAAGATGGAGAGACTGCTGATTATATTAATTTCTGTAATGTAGCTAAACGGAATATCGGAAGTAAAAACATTGTGTTAGTCAATTCATGGAATAATTACCAGAAAGGAACGAATTTGGAACCGACGGAGGAAAACAAATCAGAATTTCTGAAGATAACCAGAAATCAATTTAAGAAGTAATAGTTATTAATAACGGGATACGACGCATCAGGCAGATCGTCGTATCTCGTGATAACAATAAATAATTTATGAGAAAGAAAATAATATCGGTCGTTTGTTTTCTCTTGGCTGTTTTTGTATCTCATGGGATAGCTGCGGATTCTGCTCCCTTTTTCTTTTTGCAATTAAGTGATCCCCAATTTGGCTTCATAGATAATAATAAGAGTATTTCGGCAGAAACAGAGGCTATGAATAAGGCTGTGACAGCTATAAATCAGTTAAAACCTCCGTTTGTGGTGATAACCGGTGATTTTGTAAATAATTCGAAGAGTAAGGAACAGATTGCTGCTTATAAGTCGATGATTGCTCAAATAGACTCTTCAGTAAAGGTTTATATGATTCCGGGAAATCACGATATAGGTAAGGTCAGCCGAGCTTCTATAGATAATTATAAAAAGAACTACGGAGAAACCCATTTTTCATTCAGGTATGGTGATTGTGCATTTATAGGTATTGATTCAAATATAATAAAAGAAGAGGACAAGGAGAGGGAAGAAGTTCAATTTAAGTGGCTGGAACAGGAATTACAGAAAACGAAGGATGCCAGATTCAAGTTTGTTTTTACTCATTGCTCTGTTTTTCTGAAACGGATGGATGAACCTGTGAATTATTCGAATTTCTCTTTGCCTATGCGAGAGAAATATGTGCGTTTGTTTCAGAAATATGGAGTAAATGCAATATTTGCGGGGCATTTACATAACAATGCTTATGGAAAGGTTGGCAATATGGAAATGATAACGATAGGTCCGGTAGGAAAGGTGCTGGGGACAGGGTATCAAGGGATGAATCTTGTGAAAGTATATCCGGATCGGTTTATCAGTGAATTTATTGCCTTAAATCAGTTTCCGAAAGAGGTGGTGATGTCTGATCCGGCGACAAAAACGACGGAGTCAATGAGTCGTGTCCGTTTCAAATCAATAAAGAATTTAGTGATGGCAGGGTATCAGGGTTGGTTTAATACTCCTGAAGACGGTGCTGGTTTGGGTTGGAAACATTTTGAAAAAGAAAAAGAGTTCAAACCGGGCAAGTGTACCATTGATCTTTGGCCGGATGTTTCTGAATATGAGAAAACCTATGAAACGGCTTTTAAGTTGCCTGATGAGACACCAGCAAAGGTTTTTAGTTCGTATGATGCTTCTACTACAGATCTGCATTTTAAATGGATGAAGCAATATGGAATTGATGGGGTATTTATGCAACGTTTTGTTGTTTCTATACGAAATCAGAAAGGGAAGGATAATTATAATAAGATACTGAATAATGCTGTTCTTTCGGCAGAAAAGTATGACCGGGCAATTTGCCTGATGTATGACCTTTCCGGTATGGAAGCCGGTGAAGAAGATATATTGATACGTGACTGGAAAGAGCTGTGTGAGAAGTATAAACTAGTTTCCCGGAACAACAATCATTATGTTTATCATCATGGTAAACCGTTAGTTGCTGTTTGGGGAATAGGGTTTAATGATCGCCGTAAATATGGATATGAGCAGGTAAAGAAAATCATTGATTTCCTGAAGAGTGAAGGTTGTTCCATATTGGTAGGTGTACCTACTCATTGGCGGACATTAACGATAGATGCTGTTTCTGATACGCGATTGCTCGAACTGGTAAAACAGGCGGATATTGTTCATCCATGGTTGGTAGGACGTTTTGATAATCATACGTATGAGTCATATCGTAAGTCGATAGAGGAAGATATAAAATGGTGCAAAGCGAATGGTAAAGATTATATGCCGGTGTTGTTTCCGGGCTTTAGTTGGCATAACATGAAAAAGGATGCTCCACAAAACATGATTCCGAGATTAGGGGGACGTTTCTTCTGGCAACAGGTGAAAGGTGCTGTAGATGCAGGAGCAGAAAGCCTTTATTTGGCAATGTTTGATGAGATAGATGAGGGGACAGCTTTCTTTAAATGTACAAATACACCTCCGGTGGGTGAAAGTTCTTTTATAACTTATGAAGGAGAAGCACCCGATCATTATCTTTGGCTGGCAGGTGAAGCTGCTAAATATTTGAGAGGAGAACTGCGTTCATCCCGGATGCCGGTTCGATAGGGATGTGGAGTATAATAGCCGGATATATTTCGTTATTGGTGCAGAGTAACTATATTATTTTAATATCCTAAGATTGAAAAAACATATTTTTTATATCTTTGCTTCAAATAAGCTTTTGCTATGAAATATATCCGACTGTTATTTTATATTTTATTTATCTCGAAGACTATAGTCACTTGGGGTGGTGAAAATATCGGAGGTCTTTCTTTTCGTGCTTATGAATATTCAAAAGATGAACGTACTTCATTCATCATACCGTCCGGCAATCAAGGAGTGAGATTCAAAGATTATTTATCTGTTTCTTTTGATTTGAAGATTAGGGAAAAAGGCGAGCATTTTGGTTATGTATGCCGTATGATTGTTGACAATAGAAATAGCCTCAATCTGATATTGGTTAATCCTGTGAACGAAGAGCCTTATTTGTGTTTGATTAAAGACCAGCAATATTTAGGAAAGATACACTCTTCTGCGCCTATCGATATTCATGAGTGGAATAGGATAAAGATAGAATTGGAGTATAAAAATGATACGTTATATGTCAGAAATAATGGTTCTCTTATTTCTAAAGAGAAAGTTACTGCCCCGGATAATCATTCTGTTAAAGTCTGCTTTGGTGCTAATAAATTAGCTTCTTACACAACTTCGGACGTGGCACCTATTATTTTGAAAGATGTACAGATCGGTCTGGAACCTGGGAGCATAAAATATGAATGGTCGTTGGAGCAAGCAGTATCTGACACTTTGCTTCAGGACAAGTTTCGGCAGATGACAGCTTTTATATCAAATCCGGAATGGATTATTAATAGTCATATGTATTGGAAACATAGGAAAACGTTATCTTTTTCATCCAAGACTTTTCCTGTTCCGTGTGAAGATCAGTCGGCATGTTATTTTATTGCAAAAGATCGTATTGTCCAATATGATTTAATACGGAGTACAACTAAAGAATATGTTTTCTCGCCATTGATTGATGTAAATCGGATCACTAACCAATTTCTTTTTGTTCCTTTGAAAGATAAAGGTAGCCAGTTGGTTTATTATGACTTTGAGAAGCCTGATGGGGAGAATTTGTCTTTTTTCAATTTTCAAACAAAAGGTTGGTCTATTCCTATCCAACGGAAAAGGCAGTCTTCTTATACACAACATAATCGGTTTTTCAATCCAAAAGATTCATCCATTGTACAAATTCTGGGATATGGATTTCATTTGTATACCCGTGAGTTGAATAGAATATCTCTGTCGGGTGAAGTGATAAAGGGAGAGTTGCCGGATGTGATTACTCCTCGCTATTTGAGTGCCATAGGGAAGACCGATTCGCTGGTTTATATTTATGGAGGATTGGGAAATGACTTGGGTAAACAAGAGTACGGGGTCGTTCATTATAAGGATTTGTATAAATTGAACTTGAATGATTATTCTTTGGAAAAAAAGTGGGCTATACCGGAGAATCTTTGTGATGAGGTAGCTGCTTCTACGTTGATAATTGATGAAGTAGAAAAAGGTGAACATGCAAAAGGATTGTTTTTTTCTTCAGGTCGTTTTCTATCTTCTCTGGTTTTGAAAGATTTAAATTTGGAGAATGGACAAGAAACTGTTTTAGGTGATACAATACCTTATACTTTCTTAGATGTTAATTCTCATGCAGATTTAATTTATCTTGCTTCAGAAAAATGTTATTACGCTGTAACAGTTCACCAAGTAGAGGGGAATAATTATGAAGCTAATATTTATTCTATTGCATCTCCAGTGTTGCCTATTCAAAATATAACAGTACAGGAAAACAGGGGGACTTGGTGGAAATTACTGTTTGTATGTATTTGTGTAGCAGGTTTAGGAGGAATTGGGTGGAGACTGTGGAATAGCAGAAAGCATGATAAGAAAGAAGCTATATCTATTCCGCAACAAGATATTTGTGAAAAAGAAGAAGGGGTTGTTTCAGATATAAATAGTGAAAAAGAAATTCCAGAAAATGACCACCTATATTCCTCGTTTGAAGCTCCTGTATTGAACACCACACCAGGAATTTATATGCTAAACGGATTTCAGGTAATTAATCGGGATTTAAAAGACATTACCGGAAAGTTTACGCCTATCATGCGTCAATTATTATCTGTTATTATTCTTTATTCCAATCAGAATAATAAGGGGATTTCTAATATCAAGTTAAAAGAATTGTTGTGGTATGATAAGTCAGAAGAGAGTTTCTCTAATAACCGTAGTGTAAATATACGTAAGATACGTCTTTTGTTGGAAGAGGTAGGAGATACGGAGATATCATCAGCAAATGGTTATTGGTACTTTCTTAATAAGGGGCATGTATATAATGACTATACTATAGCAAATCAATTGATGCAAAAGATGGCGCCTTTAGATGTGGTCCATAAGGAAGATCTGGAAAAATTATTGAGTCTGGCTTCATTTGGTCAATTGCTTCCTAATATGCAATTTGATTGGGTAGATAGTTTTAAAGCAGATTATTCCGATTCAATGATTGATCTTCTGAGCCGGTTAAGAGATAGCAAGCAATTTGTAGGAAATGATAACTTGAGAATACAAATCTCAAATTGTATTCTGCGATTTGATTCGTTAGATGAAGAGTCTGTTCGCGTTAAGTGCCGTGCTTTAGTGGATTTGAAACGTATGGGAATGGCATATACTGCATTTGATCAATTCACCAAGGAGTATAAGCTAATATTGAATGAGGATTTTAAATATAGCTTTGAGCAGTTTATAAGTGAAGTGTAATGGGCAGACTTTGCCTAATTCTTTATTTATAATTTCACTCATAACGGTACGGAAATGAGGTAAACTCATACAATTATAATTCAAAAAAAAAACCGTAAACATTCTCAAGTATACTTATCACTATGAGAAAAAATACTCATAGTAATGAGAATTTTTTCTCATTGCAGTGAGAATATACCCTTGTTAGAATAGGCTGAAACAGTTCATTACGGTGCAAAAACGAGTCGTTTTAAAGATAGCTGTTCTGATAGGAAACGTCCGGACATAAAAAAAGGAGCAACGCCTTGCTCCAACCTTTGTT
>ULVR01019626.1_pt1 | contig 18483 bp, 10 predicted proteins | sample 1959601 | NCBI WGS metagenome assembly ULVR01 (sample SAMEA4835791, study PRJEB28245) | human gut metagenome | biome: gut microbiome; material: fecal sample | place: Denmark | collected 2008
TGGGGGTTCCTGTCGAGCTTACGCTCCGGGAACCCTTTTTTTGTTTGTTGTGCCGGCCCGCCGGCCGGAGCACGTTGCCCCGGGGGTCGGAAGGCTTTTCCTGTTCCCGGTCGGCTCGGTCTGTTTCGGGCTCCCAAAGGGAATTTTTGTTGTTCCACAAAGACTTCTGGTGAACAGATACTTTTTTCGGAACGTGCTTTTGACACGGTATATGATACGGTTTTCTGAATACGGTTTGTGGAACGGAATCGGTAAGGATGGTAACGATGTTCCTGAACATCAATCAGCAGCTTGCACGATGTGAACGAGTTATTCGGCAACGTGTCCGCCCACATATTCATCGCACCGTAGAGCCTCTCTCCATTGAAGCCTTTGACATTCCCGGAGAGCCTATGCCTGCGACAGATTTTTTCGTACATGAATCCAAAGGCGATGTGCCATTCCGACCGTTCGCTGTAGGTTCCGTATGGGGAACCACTTGGGGTACCACTTGGTTTCGGCTGAGAGGAAAACTGCCAATGGGATATCCGAAAAGCAAGCCCTTGGAACTGTCTATTGATTTAGGATGGCTTGATCATTCGGTAGGTGGACATGTTGAAGGCATGGTCTATCGGTCGGATGGCACGGTTCTCAAAGCATTGCATCCGCGCAATCGTTGGGTGCCGTTCATTGATGCCGATGGAACGTGTCATATGGCAATCGGGAACGATGGCATGTTCACCGTGTATGTTGAAGCGGCCTGCAATCCGCTGATACTTGGCATCACCACTTTCGATGAAACCGGGCTGGGGGATCATGCCACTGGAAAACCTGAGACGCAATATGTATTCCGAGCCGCTGAACTTACTGAATACGATGAACGCTTCGAAGAATACCACTTGGATTTAGATGCTATCCAAGGATTGATGAAAACTTTGCCGGATAAGGAATCCACACGCTATTACCAGCTAGCCAAGGCTTTGCAACGTTCTTTGAACATTTTTGATGAACAGCATCCGGATACCGTTGTCGAAGCACGTGAAGCGTTGTCTGAAGTGCTGTCTAGACCGGCTGACGCTTCCGCTTTGCACGTCAGTGCGGTCGGACATGCTCATATCGATTCCGCATGGTTGTGGCCGGTGCGTGAGACCCGCCGCAAAGTGGCACGCACCGTATCGAATGTGCTCGCATTGATGGATAAGTATCCTGATTTCACATACGCGATGAGTTCGGCGCAACAGTACGCCTGGCTTGAACAGGACCATCCGGACCTATTCGTCCGCATGCTGCAACGTATTAAACAGGGACTGTTCATTCCCGTGGGCGGCATGTGGGTTGAGTCTGATGGCAATCTCCCAGCCGGAGAATCATTGATTCGCCAGATTGCCTATGGCAAACGGTATTTCCGTGAACATCTGGGAACTGAACCACATGGCATCTGGTTGCCAGATAGTTTCGGTTATACGGGTGCATGGCCTCAGATCGCGCGAAGGGCCGGATACGACTGGTTTCTTACGCAGAAAATTTCATGGAACGATACCACTGAGTTTCCACACCACTCCTTCCAATGGGAGGGCATCGACGGTACGCGTATCCTTACGCATTTTCCGCCTTCTGATACTTATTCGGCTTGTGTAACTGCGGAAGAACTTATGTATACGGAACACAATTTCCGTGATAAGGATCTTTCCGATTGCGCCCTTATGTTGTTCGGTTATGGTGATGGTGGCGGCGGTCCCACGCGTGAGATGCTGGGCCGTCTGAAACGCTTTCATGATCTTGAGGGTTTACCTAAAGTCGAAACCAGTGGGCCTGACGAACTTTTCGATATGATACGCAAGCAGATTGTAGACGAGGCAGGTGAAGAAAGTCCAATATGGCATGGTGAGCTTTATCTGGAGCTGCATCGAGGCACGCTTACCTCCCAGCAAGAGATGAAGCGCGGATGTCGTAACGAGGAAACGTGGCTACGGGCGGTGGAGTATTTGTGCGCCGCCGCGGCCATTGCCGACTCATCCTACACGTATCCAACCGACGAACTTGACGATATTTGGAAAACGCTGCTGCTCAACCAGTTCCATGACATCCTTCCCGGCTCCGCAATCGCATGGGTGCATCGTGAAGCCCGTGCGGATTATGCGCGTGATATCAAACGACTTGAAATGATTGCTGATTCGGCATGTGCGGTACTGCGTTGCGCCAGACCGGACGCTCCTGTGCTGGAACGTGCGCGAATCGCAGAATATCGGGTCGATGGCAACGCATGGAGGGCGGTTTCCGCCGAACCTGTGGCTGGTACGCAAGTTTCGTTGACCCATACCGCTACAGGAGGTGTCATCCTGTCCAATGGTCTTGTCGAGACCGTCATCGAGCCTGACGGCACCGTTTCATCTTTGAAGGATGTTCAGGCTGGCCGTGAGCTCGTCCCCGATGGCATGAGGCTTGGCTCTTACGAATTGCTGAAAGACGAGCCGTCCGTTTGGGATGCTTGGGAGATTGAGCGCGATGCGTTTCTTCGTTATGAAACCTTGGCGAGTGGCTGCATCATTTCCGCGGAAACGGGGGATGACGAGGCCTATGTGGTTGTGCGCACCAAATTTGGTCAGAGCCGTATCGACACTACGATAACGTTGCGTAGTGAAGCCAAACAGCTTGATTTTGCCGCTCACGTCGACTGGCATGAGCGGGAGCGTTTCCTCAAAGTCGGTTTTCCGTTGTCTGTTGTTGCGTCCATCGCGCAGTACGATTGCCAATATGGTCTGATTGAGCGGCCGATACATCGCAACACTCCTTCCGACGAGGCGAAATACGAAAGCTGCACGCGTCGTTTTGTACGTTTCAACGAGCCGGGCTATTCCGTAGCGATTGCCAACGGTTCCATATATGGTTCCGATGTGACGTCCATCGCCACGAATGGATCTACCGGTCGTGTGAACGGTACGATGTTCCGACTGTCGTTACTATCCTCACCGGTGTTTCCGGATCCAAAAGAGGATATCGGACCGCATGATTTTCAATGGTCCGTCATACTTGACGCGAGTCTGGCCCGTACTCTTCACGCAGCAGCGGAGCTTAATGCGCCGATAATTGGCAATGTTCCTGTATTCGATCCTTTAGTATCTTTGGAAACCGTGTCTGGCATGCCAATCATCGATTGGGTGAAATTGGCTGATGATGGTTCGGGAGATCTTGTAATACGACTGTATGAGGCCGCGGGAGGCTATGCCGAAGCCATGCTGCATCTGACGGAAGCGATTGGTGGCGGCCTGATAAGAGAAACCGATGTTATGGAAGGCGACGGATTGCCCGAGGATTTGCCGATTTGTCTCGAATCCCGCGAACCGATGCCTGCCCAAGGCGCCCATATTCATCTCGCCCCGTTCCAGTTGGCCACGCTGCGTATCTCGCACTACTGACTCCGGTGTTTGACTCGATTCTGAGGCATCGAATGCGAAGCGATGATACGCAATGATCCATTCATCGGTTCCCGGAATGTTTACGATATTGTGGTGTCCGGTGGCGTAAAGGCCTCGTTCGGGAGCAGGCGTGACCAGTGGAATCGGGGTGACCCATGGTTCGTCGATGGATTTGGCCATGGCATATTTGACGTAGTAGGTTTCTTTACGTGCATCATTATGATTGGAGGCGTTCAAGCGCCATCCTCGTCATGACAGCATGGCGCATCATGAAGATCAAGCATGGGGTGCCGTTTCCAACAAGCCAGGTCATCGGAAATATAGACTGCTGAACGCAGTGGTCCTCCATTCGTTCACGCCATCTTTGACATAATTGAAATTGATATATACCTTTCTGATCATCTATGACCATTACAAAAGGAGTAATTACATGCAATATCGCAATGTGGGCGGGTCGGGACTCAAGGTTTCTGAGATTGCGCTAGGCAGCTGGATGACTCGACTCGAGGACGCCGCGGCAGTGGACATTGCCATGGATATCGCGCATAAGGCGTTTGATGCCGGAGTGAATTTCTTTGACTGCGCCGACGCTTATTCCGGAGGCGATGCGGAAGTGTTCCTTGGCAGGTTCATCAAAGATCTGCCTCGCGAAGACGTGGTGATTTCATCGAAGGTGTTTTTCAAAACCGGCAATTCGGTCAATGGCGGTGGTTTGAGTCGCAAACATATTCTCAATAATTGTGAGCGAAGCCTGAAGAATCTTGGCACTGATTACATTGATTTATATTATTGTCATCGCTTTGATCCGGATACGCCGATGGAGGAGACTCTGCAGACGCTAAGTGACCTTGTGGATCAAGGCAAGATTCTTTATTACGGTGTGAGCGAGGAATGGAGCGCGGCACGTTTGGAACGCGCTCAGCGTATCATTTCCGAACGGGGATTGCATCCGTTGACCGTTGTCCAGCCGGAATACAACATGATGGACCGGTATATCGAGCATGAGATTGTGGATGTGTGCGACTACTATAACATTGGCATTACGCCGTTTTCCCCGCTTGCGCAGGGCTTGCTCACTGGCAAGTATCGAAAGGGGCAGCCGCTACCGGCTGGATCACGCGCTACATGGCAGTCCGATCATCAGATCAATGATCTGCTTACTGATGAGAACCTGGACAAGGTTGAGGCTCTGAGAGGGCTCGCCGATGGTTTGGGTATGAAAATGGCTACGCTGTCCTTGTCTTGGATTCTTCGTTTGCCTACTGTCAGTTCGGTGATCGTCGGTGCGTCCAAGCCTTCGCAGCTGGACGCCAGTCTTGCCGCGTCTGGAGTGGAATTGCCTGACGATGTATTGCAGCAGATTGACGGAATTCTGGGATTCCGCCGGTTTGAACGGCATATCGGCTGAACGTAGGATGCGTATGGCTGAGGGCTGAGGTGAGTTTCTCTGCCTTATCTCTCAGCTCTTAGTCTTGCCATGCCTGAAGTTTCAGATGATTGAGTGCGGTGTTGGGGTCATATGTGTCATCTAAACGTTCCTGATACATCGCAATCAATTCGTCGCGACGTCCTAGTGCTTCCAAAGCGGCCTCTCGAATCGTCTCCCACTCGTAGGGCACCACTTCTTCGGGGAACATCACCGTGGTTTGGTTCGGCGTGTCACGTTCCACCAAGTCGACGAAATTCAATAGATTCTGCCACCGTTCCGAAGCGATCAATCGCGCCGCATATGCATCGGCGAGCGGTTCGGAAGTATGATTGTCACGTAGGAAACGATCAGCCTCATCAATGTCACCGCTAATCCGCAGCAAGTCATGCCGCAAAAACTGCACGGCATGATCGAATTGATTCTGCGCGGCCTGCGCAATCTCCTTTTCCGAAAGCAAAGCAGGATCAAGCATCGCGAGATTATTCAAATCTTCTGCGGATAAGGAATCATCGTCTTCAAACAAACTCAAATCGGTTTTCGCTTGCGCAACAGGCTGCGAATCAGTTTGTATGTCGCGGCTGTTGGAATCATCTGCCGAGTTTGACAACGTCGAAGCAGACGAGGCGAAATCACTCATCGTGGCAATGCCCTTGTTCAACGCGTCATAGGCGAACATGCGCGTATCATCCCATTGCGCGAACGACAGTCCGCAAGACAGCAGCTCCACCATCTGCATGGCGTTGAGCCGGAAATCCTCATTGCACGCCACCTGCGTGATCATGCGCAACGCCTGCTCGCCCGTCATCGGATCGGCGTTGCAGGCCACGGCATCCATGTACACGCGTACGGTCTGAATCAGATCTTTCAGGTAGTCGAAACCCTCGTTGTCACGGTCGGCCACATTGCCGACGAACCTTGCGGTCATCTCCACAGCTTTGGCGAGATTGCCGACCGCGTCAAGCCATCGCGTGCTGATCACCGCGTTGCCGACCACCGCGTCCACGCCGGACAGCGCCTGCGAATCGATCGAAAACGTCGGCATATCGATGCGCGGAATCTCCACGCCCGTATCGGTACGTTCCGCGGTGGGCACCATGGAGGCGAGGGCGTCGAAATACCATTGCATGGGCATGTTGATGACCACGTCCGCGTCGGAAAGATTGGCGACCGGCACATCGTTGCGTTGCGCGGCATCCTCCTGGCTTGCTTCGCGGATGAGATGATTCCACAGGAAAGTCGGCCCGTCGAATTCGGCGGAACTGAGCCATCCGTTATTGACGTAGTCGGTGAGATCGTCGGCTTCCTGCCTGCGATTGAAGCTGCCCATGCGCCCACCTTTCCGTTGCGATGCCTGTGATTGCATAGTTGCGATTGTGCCGCAACAAGTAGCCGCACCAAGTATAGGCGGCGTCGGCTACGTCTGTGGAAGAGAGCGGAAAGGGCGGAATGAGGGGGAAACGAAAATAATGACGAAAATGAGACGGCAAAATGGCCGTTCGGTAAAATCGGACTATAATCAATCGCACATAACAGAACATGTTTTCAGCGCATTCGGAAATGTTTTCCGGGTGCGCTGAACGGTTTTTGGCGCAATATGAACGGAGGGCCAACACAAGATGAACGCACGCAAACTTGGTGCGGCGGCTGGGGTCATCGCTTTGATCGTAGGTCTGTTCACGGGATGCGGTTCGACGAACGGCGCTTCCAATGCGACGTCGGACGGCGATTCGAACAGCGGCACAACCGCGACATATTCCGTGGACGGTGCCAAAGATTCCATCCGCATCGCCTCCGGCTCCGAAAACAAGGAAGTGAGCGGGGCCATCGAACAGGCGGCCAAACAATCGAAAGTGTCAGTGACCGTCGACTACATGGGGTCGTTGGACGTTATGGACGCGCTGCGCAACAAAGGCCATCACGCGGGCAGGGATTACGATGCGGTCTGGCCGGCCAGCAGCATGTGGATCACCATGGGGGATATCAAGCACGTCGTCAAGGACCAGGTCTCCACGTCCACCACGCCGGTGGTGTTCGGCGTGAAGCAAAGCAAGGCTGAGGAACTCGGCTGGGCGAATACGGACGGTACAACGAAGCTGGTGTCCACGAAGGACATTATGGATGCGGTGAAGGCCAAGAAGCTGTCGTTCGCTATGACGTCCGCCACGCAATCGAATTCCGGAGCGTCGGCGTACATGGCGTTTCTGACGGCGCTGAACGGCGGTAAGTCGGCACTCACCAAAGACGATTTGAACGATGCTTCATTACGTAAGTCCGTGAAAACCGTACTGTCGGGCGTCAATCGTTCATCCGGCTCGTCCGACTGGCTGAAGGACATGGTCGTCAACGACCCGGATACGAACGATTCCATGGTGAACTACGAATCGCTCGTCATCCAGGCGGACAAGGCGTTGACGGCGAAGAACAAGGAGCCGCTGCTGGCCGTCTATCCGTCCGACGGCATCGCGATTTCCGATTCGCCGCTTGCTTACGTGGATCGCAGGCAGGACAAAGAGGATGCGTTCAAGCGATTCAGCAAGTCGATCACGTCGAAGGATTCCAAGAAACTGTTCGAACAGGCGGGTCGTAGAACCGGTTCGGACGGCACGCTGGCGTATGCCAAAGATGCGAAGGTGAAGGATTCGTTCCGTAAGGAATGGGGCGTCAAATCGGATTCATCGGTGCTGAAAACCATCACCATGCCATCCTCCGACATCATCGAACAGGCGCTCGACCAGTATCAGACCGTCCTGCGCAAGCCCGCTTACACCTTGTGGGTGGTGGATTATTCCGGATCGATGTCAGGCAAGGGCAAAAGCGGTGCCGTGGCCGGTTTGCAGGCGGCCCTCGACACCGATCAGGCACGCGCCTCGCATATCGAGCCGGGCGATGACGACGTCAACGTGTTCATCCCCTTCAACAGCAGCGCGAAAGTGGCGCAGGTCGCGCAAGGCAAGCAAACCGCGACCTTGCTGGCCGCCAGCGAAAATCAGGTGGCAAATGGCAATGCGGACATCTACAATGCGCTGGAAGTCGCGTTGAAGAATCTGCCGTCCGACCGCGACGATTACACGGTGGCGATCGCGCTGCTGACCGACGGGCAGTCGGACACGGCGAAGCTTGACGAGTTCAAGCAGCAGTATGCGTCCGATGGCAAGGGCGTTCCGATTTTCTCCATCATGTTCGGCGACGCGGATTCGCAGCAGCTCGACGATTTGGCCAAGCTGTCCAACGGCAAGGTGTTCGACGGACGCAACGGCAATTTGAGCGGCATCTTCCGCGAAGTGAAGGGCTACAACTGATTTGACGGTGTGGTGCTGATTGGTGCCAATGCCGCGGAAGCGGCGCTTGCCTGTGTTTGCGTTATCGTGCGCGACGTGACGGATGCGGCGCGAGTTGCTGCGTAAGCTGCTGCGCGTGCTGTGAAGTGTCTCTTTTCCCTACACGGAACGACGTGTGAAACAGTGTGTGAAACGTCTGCGCTGTGCGATAGATAAAACGGTGTTCGTGCGAGCGTGACGGTAGAATGGTGTGCTGTGCCGCATAGGGCGGCCAGTCCAATTAGGCCTCTGATGAAAAGGGGGAACCATATGAAGGTTGCAAGTGGCAATGTCCTGTGGCAGCAGCGCAAGCGCAATTGGTGCCGTACGCCGTTCACGTTCACCGTGTACACACTTACCGACCGTGAGCTGAGCGTCAAAACCGGCATTCTGAACGAGAGTTTCAACTTGATCAAACTGTTCCGCATCGTGGATATCAGCGTAGAACGTACATTCCTGCAGCGCATCTTCGGTATGAGCACGATTGTGCTGGATACGCGCGATCAGTCGTCCGGCAATGGCGTAGTGGCATTGAAGAACGTGCTGAACGGATTCGAAGTTCGCAAGGTGCTGCAGGAAGCAGTGGATGCCTCCCGTAGGGAGAACGGCATGTCGGCGCGCGAATTCCTGGGCGGTCCGGGTGGTCCTGCTGGTCCGGGATTCGGTCCAGGTCCTGACGGCCCTGGCTTCGACGGCGGTTTCGATGGGCCCGACATGGGTGGCTACGCCGACGGTCGGTGAGTGACCTTCCGTAGTTTCGGCTACTTTCAGCTCGGACGGCTTGCGTATATATGCTGTACATACAACGTATATACACAAGCCGCTTTTATATGTTTCGATGTGTGGCTGGAGTGATTGCGGGGCTATCTCGCTTATGGATGGCGGATTTTCATGTGCGTCTGCTGGTATCTCGCTTATGGATGGCGGTGTACTGAAGTAAATCGCTTGTTTGGGGGTATGATTCATACCCCCAAACTTCGTTTTTGCTGTTGGAACCGCCATCCATAAGCGAGATGGCATGTGTCAGTGATCCAAATCCGCCATCTATAAGCGAGATAGGTGTCAGAAGGTCGCGAATTACAGGGCGGACTTGCCGGTGAGGTGGCGGTAGAGTTCCGGATCGACCGGTTTGCCGAGCTTGAGTGTGGAAATGACCACCTTCGACTCGCTGCCATCCTCGCCGGGGTTCACCGACGCGTGCACATCGTTCAATGCGACCGCGCTGCCGACGAAGTAATAGGATTTCTCCTGCTCCTCGGCTTTACGACGGATGAAAATCGGCACAAAATGGCGATTCTGCCATTCCGGAGTACGTTCCGTTCCGTCCAACAGCCACCGGAATTCGTTTGATTTAAGCGAACGATTGTTCTTGCTGAACCATTCGATCTCGCCGGGATTAAGGAACCGGTCGCCATACTGGCTCGCCTCATATTTAATGAAAATCGGGAGCGAGCCGGTTTCGGTGTCCAATTTGTATCCGCCGACATTCTGCGGCACCTGTTCCGCAGGCCAACCACACAGTCGCATCACATCGAACACACTGTACTTTTCTCCATACAGGAACCCATGATTCTGGCGGATATGATGCTTGCGGGACGATTCTGCCAACGCCAACGCGTTGAACAGACCGGCTTCGACGGTATCCGTGAAGAACGTGCGGAAAGTGGTCTGTTCAAGCATCGACCGGAACTCGTCGGTCAACCGATAAGCCCCATCATCGCAGAGGCGCACCAAAGGAGTCTGCCCGAAACGTTTGCTGTTCGCGGCGATGAAATAGGAATAATCCAACGTGGCGAACGCGGAACGGCATTGCAACTCGTTGCTGTCCGCATCGGGGAACAGCGCAGTCAACAACGTCTGCAAATCGACGATCGTGATCGCATGCTGTGAAGCGACCTCACGAAGCGCAGTCAGCGCATCCTCGGAACAATCCGGATCGATCCGCTGCCAATCCATACTGCACAATGCCGCCAAAACCAACAATTCGTGCGGACGCAAGCCGCGCAATTGCGTGGCGGTCAACATTTTCAGCACACCATTCTGCGCATCCGAAGTCGATTCAAGCTGTTCAAGATACGAAATGGTCGCATTCTTGCCGCGCGACAGACTCTTCTCGCGGGAACGTACGAACGACAGATAATCGTCGTTCTTCGACGCCATCGTGAACACGAGCGACGCGTCACGGCGCGCGAAATCCATCAGCATCGGGATACGTCCCAATTCGTACCGTATCTGCTGGTACTGCTGGCTCAGCAGTTTCATATTCGACAAATCGGCGGTGTCAAGCGAGGCAAGCACGCGCTCGCGGGCGATTTTGTCGAAGCTGATGGACGAGACGCCGATGGTTTCGCGTTGCAGATTCTTACGGGCTACGTCGCGGTCGCCGGTATGGCCGTACAGTGCGATCGGAATCAGATAATTATTCGCGTAATTGCCGATGAAATCAATGACGACCACGCAATCCTTGCCGCTTGCCTTGCGCAAACCACGGCCGAGCTGCTGCGTGAAAATGATGCTCGACTTCGTTTGACGCAACATCACGATCTGATTGACGTGTGGAATATCCACGCCTTCATTGAACAGGTCGACGGTGAAAATATAGTCCAATTCGCCGTTCTCCAACTGTGCTACGGCAGTGTCGCGTTCCATCTGCGAATTTTCGCCGGTGATGGCTTTCGTGCGGTATGGCCGTTCCGCCTGCTGGTTCATCTGCTGGTTGAACAGGTCGGACAGTCGTTTCGCTTCCTCGCGTCGGCTGCAGAACACCAGACCTTGCACGGGTGTTCCGGCCTCGCTGTAGATCTGTATCTTGTCGATGATGTAGCGCACGCGGTTCGGGTCGGCGAGTTCTTCAAGCCAACGGCTTAGCTCGTTACGTTCCTGGTCGGTCATTGACTCGACCTTGACGTCTTTGCCGGCGATCTTCTCGTCGGGTGCGTCCTGAATGTATTCGTGCACCCCGTAATAGTGGAACGGGCAGAGCATGTCCTCTTCAAGCGCCTTCTGCAGGCGGATTTCGTAGGCCACGTTGTTGCCGAATAATTCGAAGATGTTCGCACCGTCCGTACGTTCCGGCGTTGCGGTCATGCCGAGCATGAAATTCGGCTGGAAATGGTCGATGACGCGTTTATACGATTCGGCGGCCGCATGATGCACTTCGTCGACGAGAATGTAATCGAACTCGTCTGCGTCGAATTGTGCAAGCGTTTCCGGACGCGACATCGTCTGCACGGTGGCGAACACGTATTTGCGATCCGATTCCTTGCTGCCACCCGAAAACAGGCCGAGTTCGCTTTTCGGGCATCCAAGCACTTTTTGGAACGATTCTTCAGCTTTCTTGAGGATCTGCTCCTGTTGCGCGATGTACAGCATGCGATTCGGTTTGACCTGCCGCACGTCGAACGCTGACAGATACGTTTTGCCGGTGCCGGTAGCGGAAACGATGATCGCACGGCTTTCGCCCTGCTTGCGTAGCTGTGCGAGATTCATCAGCGCTTCCACCTGCATGGCGTTCGGCTGAATGGTTTGCGATTGGCTTGTTTTTTCGATCGGCTTGCGATTCGGCCGTTGCGGCGCGTACTTTTTGAAGTCTTCCTCGTACAGTTTCAGCCAAGCGTCGGTGAGCGGCTTCGATTCGCTGATCTGCGATTCGATTTCCTCGCTAAGCTGCTCGGCAAGACCGCTGGTATCGGTGGTGGCGACTTTGAGATTCCACTCGCGATTGGAATTCAGCGCGTTGATGGTGAGATTCGAACTGCCAACATACGTGGAATACAACGGCTCGTCGCCTTGCGCATGATGGAAAACATAGCCTTTGGGATGATAAGGGTAGGCGGCTGTGGCATCGTCATCGTTTCGACTGGACCGCTCCGGCTGCCAAACTTGCACTTGAATACCGGTTTCCCGCTGAAGTTTCAGCAGTTCCCTGAATGCTTTGGGAGAGTTGAAATAATTGAACGTCGACGTGATGATTCGACCAGCCTGATGGTCATTGTTGTCAGCGAAATCAAGGAAATACTGCTTAAGCACCTGCAACGCGCCCTGGCTGACGAACGCGACGGACATGTCGAAATCCTGACTGCGTTGCAGTTCGTCCTTGATGGCGTATTCCATGGTCCGACCGTCATGGTTGGCGATCAACGTCGGCTCGTACTGTGCGTCGACATTGTCCTTTTTGTTGACGAAACCGGATAGCAGCGCCTCAACAAGGGAGGAATGGTCATGGTCGTCCATATTGCGCATCATCAGTCGTCACTTTCGTGCGTGGCTGCCGGAAAAGCCGGAAAATCCATGGCGGAGATCAATCGCACCGCTTCTCGGTCGGCGGGCGCCCAGTCCAAAGTGGGCATTTCGGCGGGCGCTACCCAACGAATCTCATGATGCTCGGTCAGATGGGGTGCGCCGCTTATCAAATGGCACACAAACGACGTGAGCACGACGGTACCGAAATCGTAATCGTAAGAAGACGTGCACACTTCGTTGGCAACTTCGACCTCGCACAGCAACTCTTCTTCGATTTCGCGATGCAATGCCTGACGCGCCGTTTCATGCGGTTCGATCTTGCCGCCCGGAAACTCCCAGAAACCAGCCAGTGATCGGCCTTCGCCGCGTTGCGCGCACAGCACCTTGCCGTCTTTGACGATAGCCGCGCCGACGACGTTAATGGTTTTGCGCGGTGTCGGTTGCGCTGACTGTTGCGGATTCTGGTCGGTTGCCGTCATTGCTTTCTCCTGACTAATGAACAGGTCCAGGATACAACGGGGGAGATTACGCCAGGCCCGAATGGGGAGCAACTTACGCGATGGAAATCAGTCCCAATGGTGTCACTTGCATGGCCTGGTGTATCGGCAGTTGGGGAAACCGGTGCACCCGTAAAACGTGCGGGACGGATCGGAGCCGGTGTGCCGCAATCGCAATGCCTCACCGCAATTCGGGCATTGCGGCGGCAGTTTCACGCCACGGAAGATGTTCGGGCAGATCTTGTCGTGCAATTCGTACATGAAACGTGACGGACGCGACTGGTCGACCACGAAGAACAGCTTCTTTTTGCAACGCGTCATCGCCACGTAAAACAGCCGGCGTTCCTCCGCGTGCGGCATGCGCTCCACTTCCGGCAGCAGCAGGCCGAGCAGCGGCTCCTCGGGAATCGCACTCGGAAAACCCTTCAAACCACCGGAACAGCACAGCAGGAACACGAAATCGCGTTGCAGACCCTTGGATTTATGCGCGGTCATGAACGTGATGTCCATCTCCGGCTTCTCAAGGAACACGATGCCGCCGGTGTGCTCGTCGATCTGGAACAAACCATCGCGGTCGTTGCGCAGCAGCAGGTTCAGGTCACTTCGGTACCGTCCCAGCATCAGCACCGACGCGGCTTTCGGTAGCTTGCGCAGCTGTTCGACGATCGTATTGAACCGTTCCTCCTGCGTGGCGCCGCCAAGTGCTTTGAGCGAATAATCCTTCTTGTCGCTCGGATTATGCAGATGCTTGACGTACAGATTGCCGTCCTGCATGACGAACTTACCGCTCGCCTCGATGAGACTCTGACGGAAACGCCTGGTGGTGGTGATCTGGAACATGCGGGTCGGTCCCCATGGCTGCCAGGTCGCGGCGAAATCGAGAATCAGATGGATGTCGCCGCCTGCGAAGCGGTAGATCGACTGCCAGTCGTCGCCCACGCAGAACAGCGTGAAATCATGCTGCTCGCGGAGTGCGCGGATCAGCTCGTAACGTGGCCGCGACATGTCCTGATACTCGTCGATGAGCACGTATTTGTACGGGTGGCGGTATGCGCCGCGCCTTACGCAGCGAATGGCGTCGGTGATCATGCCGGGAAAATCGATGCCCTGGGTCGCGCGGAAATTGCCGACATACGCGTTGTACAGCGGTTCGACGAGCTGCAGCATCTCACGATTACGGCCGATATGTTTGCCGCCGCGCCTCTCATTGAGCGCGCGCATGCCGTCGATGCCGATATTGTTCTGCCGCATGTGCTGGATGATGGTCTGCGCGTTTTCAATGAGGTTCTGCCGATATTGGTTGAAATTGTAATCATCCGTCGGCAGTTGGAAATCCTCACGTTTCGCGGCGGCGCCATACTTGCCGAACAGCTCCTTCGACATGAGCTTGAATGCGAGCAGACGGTAGGGGATGTTCTGTGCGAGCAGCCGGTCAAACGTGTCTCGTACCACGGCGTTCGACGCATGGCCGTCGATGATGGGACGGTTGGCGATGGTGGCCGCGCGGCAGATTTCCAAGCCGAGACTGTGGAACGTGCATGCGCGGATCGTTTTGCCGGTGCTTGCCATGATACGTTGCGACATGTCGCCCGCGGACGCCTTGGTGAACGACAGTACGAGAATTTCTTCAGGGGCGGCGCGCTTCGTGGCGAGCAGCCATGCGATATATCCGATGATGGTGGTGGTTTTGCCGGTTCCCGCGCCCGCGAGCACGAGGGTGTTGTGGCCTGCGCCGGCGATCGCGCTGATCTGCTCGTCGCTCAATTCGTGCTTTTCGATATTGCCGATGATGTCACGCGCTTTGTCGATGCGGTCGGCTGGCAACAGCGGTTGCGGGGTGAGCTTTGCAGGCCGTTGCGATTGGTGTTGCTGCGATTGACGGCGTTGCGATTGACGTTGCGGCGTGGCATGCGGTTGCAGTTGCGGTTGCGTGACTCGTCGCGCAACCTGTCCCGTCTGCTTGGTCTGTCCGGTCCGCGCAGGCTTGGCGTTGTTGGCATTCTTGGCAGAGGATTGCGTTTGCCGGGGCTGCTGCGTCTCATCTTCCGTGCCCAGCACGTACTTCAGCATCCTCAGCAATCCCATGACGCTCCTTCCATGCGTTTCCAAACCGCCGCAAGGGGCAATTATAACGTGGGCGGAGCGCGTCACGCCCACGTCATCGATCGCATCGCTACGCTTCGAACGGGTACTTAAGACCCCAATCCGCACGCAGCGAATCCATGCATTCCATGATGCGCAACGTGTCGGAATGCGGCATCTCATCGCATTCGGTACGCCCGTCCAGCATGGCCTGTGCGGCCGATGCCACCTCATACTCGTAGCCGGTCAACTGTTCGGGAACGTCATAATGCGCGGTGACGGCATGCGAGCCGTCGAACACGTCAATCGCCTCGACATTGTTGATGTTCTGGCACGTGAGATACCCCTCCGTGCCCCACACCGCGCCCATACGGTCCGAATGGCACAGAATCGAGCTTTGCGCGGTGGCCATCACACCATTCTGGTAATAGAACGTCATCGAATTGTGCGCGTCCACGCCGGTTTCATACGGTTGCATCGACGATTCAACACGTGCGATCGGCGCATTATGCATGATCATGTCGATGAAATTGATTGGATACACGCCGACGTCCAGCAGCGCGCCGCCAGCCAGCGCAGGATCGGTGATACGCGCCTTCGCCGTGGTCGGATAGCACAGATTCGCGTCGATCGCCTGCACCTCGCCGATCACGCCGGACGCGATGATATCGTCGATCATGCCACGCGACGGCATATACCGCGTCCAAATCGCCTCCGTGCACAGCATGCCGGTCTCATCCGAAACGTCCAATATCTCACGCGCCTGCTGCGTGTTCGCGCCGAACGCCTTCTCCACCAGCACGCCCTTGCCGGCGCGCATGCACAAAATCGCCTGCTCGGCATGGAAGTTATGCGGAGTGGCGATATACACAAGATTCACGTTCGGATCGGCGACAAGCTCCTCATACGATCCGTACGACACCGGAAAACCGTATTTCGCCGCGAACGCCGCTGCGCGCTCGCCGTCGCGGGCCGCCACCGCGTACGGTGCGACCAGATCACGGTACCGGTCATCCGCCGCCATTTTCACCAACGTTTCGGCCATGCTCTGCGCGATACGGCCCGCGCCGAGAATCGCCACATTGATCTGTGCCATGAAATCTCCTTGTTTTGAACTGCCTGTTTGCTACGTTGCAATGACCAGCGTACGCCACATGCGACGGCGGCACGCGTTATGCGAAAACGATTGATCGGCCCTTTTGCCATAATGGGAAGCCGTGACGGCAGAGCATCGCAGGCAGACAGCCAAACCCGGAAAAACCGGCAAACCCAAGAAAACCGGCAAACCTAGAAAAACCGGCAAACCCGAAAAATACGAGCGGGGCACGCGCAGCTACACCATGTCCCACATCCGCGGCAAAGACACATCCATCGAACGGATGGTACGTAGCTTTCTGTTTGCCAAAGGCTTGCGATTCCGCAAAAACGACAAGCGATACCCAGGCCACCCGGACGTGGTACTACCGAAATACCGTACGATCATATTCGTCAACGGCTGCTTCTGGCACATGCACGAAGGCTGTCCGAAAGCCACACGCGTGCCCAAATCGAACGTCGAATTCTGGACCGCGAAACTGCTGCGCAATCACGAACGAGACGCGAGGCAGCGCGCCGAACTCGAAGCGGACGGCTGGAAAGTCATCGTGGTGTGGGAATGCGAGCTCGGTAAGAAGGTGCGCGACGAACGGTTGGAACGGCTTTACCGCGAAATCGTGGACGATTCCGGAAAGGCGGACGATTCCGGGGAATGACAGTCGGCAGGCGGTGTTGTACGAAACGTGGTAAAAACAGGAATATGGAAAATGTTGAGAATGGCGTGCAGCCGCAGTTGTCGAAGCGCGCGCAGATTGCCAATCCGTTCCGCGCCATGGTGTTCGGAGCCATGGCCGATGAGATGATCGCCAACGGCACCGATGTGGTCAAGCTGAGCCTCGGCGAGCCGGACTTCGGCGCGCCGCCGGCCGTGCGTGACGCCATGCGCGAACAGTATGACGGCCGTCCGCTGCCGTACACCGCGGCGATGGGCCTGCCGGAACTGCGCCAGGCGATTTCCGATTTCTATAAGGAACGTCACCACGTCGACGTCGACCCGAAACGCATCGCGATTACCGCAGGCGGTTCGACGGCACTGCTGCTGTCCGCCGCGCTGACGGTCAACGATGACGACGAAGTGCTCATCGCAGACCCGTCCTACCCGTGCAACCGCGAGCTGGTACGCGCGTTCGGCGGCAAAGTCGTGGACGTGCCGACGTCCGCCGCCACCCGATTCCACCTGACGCCGGAACTGTGCAAAGAATACTGGACGGACCGCACCAAGGCCGTCATGATCACTTCGCCGTCCAACCCGACCGGCACCACCATCGCCTTCGACACCCTGAAAGCCGTGTGCGACCTAGCCCGTGAGCGTGGCGCATGGCGCATCGTCGACGAAACTTACCTTGACCTGGCCGACCGTGAACCGGACGGATCCGACGTGAAATCCGTGCTGGCCTGCGATCCGGACGCCATCGTCTGCTCCAGCTTCTCCAAGTTCTTCGGCATGACCGGCTGGCGCCTCGGCTGGATGGTCGTGCCTGAATATGCGCTTGAAGCCATGGACGATCTGGCTACCAACTTCTTCCTGTGCGCGCACACGCCGACCCAGCATGCGGCGCTCGCGTGCTTCACTCCGGAAACGTTGGCCGTGTGCGAGGAACGCCGTCAGGAGCTGCTGGAGCGCCGCCGCATTGTGGTGGACGGTCTGGCCGAGATCGGTCTGCCGCTGGAGGTTGAGCCGAATGGCGCGTTCTATGCGTATTTCAACATTTCCGGCACCGGTTTGGATGCGTGGACGTTCTGCGAGCGTGCGCTGAAGGAAGCGCATATCGCGTTGACGCCTGGCCGCGATTTCGGCGAGGCCACCGCGGATACGCACGTGCGCCTGTCGTACGCGGCTTCCCGCGAAGCCCTGCGCGAAGGATTGAAGCGACTCGGTGATTTCGTAGCCAAAGTGCGTGGCTGAGGTGCGTGGTTGAGATATTCGGCTGAAACATATGCCTGAAGCGCGATTTTTCACGCCGATGCAATCGTTTCCCGCACTGTGATTATTGGGTGCCCACCCTCCTTTCCGAGGGTGGGCATATTTGCAAAGGTTATCAAGGCATGTCGTGCAATAGGTTAATCGCTTAAGTTATTAAGCTGTGAACCATGGTTACATTGCATTCGCACGCCACCCGACTTGGCGTGCTTGACATCGGTTCGAACACCGTCCACATGCTCATCGTCGACGCGGCTCCGGGCGCGCGCCCCGAGCCCGAGGCCAGCACCAAAAGCACCATTCGCCTGATGCAGTATCTCAAAGATGACGGCAGCATCAAAAAAGCAGGCATCGAAGCCTTGCTCAGCGCGGTTGAAAAGGCGATGAAACTCGCCGAAGAATACGAAATCACCCAGCTGCTGGTCCTGGCCACTTCCGCACTACGCGAAGCGCCGAACGGAGGCAAGATCCTACGCAAGATCGAAGAGGCCATCGGCCAGCCGGT
>ULVR01002314.1_pt1 | contig 18438 bp, 19 predicted proteins | sample 1959601 | NCBI WGS metagenome assembly ULVR01 (sample SAMEA4835791, study PRJEB28245) | human gut metagenome | biome: gut microbiome; material: fecal sample | place: Denmark | collected 2008
ATACCATTAAATGGAGGCATATAATCCGCTGTAGCGGTACTCTCATCTGCTACTGAGATACTGTAGAGGATCTCTCCAGCCTGTGGATCGTTTGCATAAAGTCCTAAGTTTCTTACATAATAACCCTGCCCTAAGGTCTGATTAGAGAAACTAGCGGATACTGTAACATTAGATCCATTCTTTCTCACTACAGAGGCTACCTTTTCCTCCTGTTTGATAGTACCGATACCTGTCATACTTGCCAGATCTCCAGATAGCTTAGCATCGGATACCTTGATCTTAGTAAACTCCAGCTTAGTAGTACCTGCTACCACCTTCGCTAAGAGTTCCTGTCCTTTTTTTGTGATTACTGCACTCTTAAAAGCACCCATTTTATCACACTCCTTTTCTTTAATTTATTGTAATAACTGTAGCTGTGTTTACAGGGCTTGCTACAGTAGTATTACCGCTGTTAGTTGCTTTGCTGTTAATATCGTGGGTAATGATTTTTGTAAACGCCATTCCAACGCCTACTCCCTCATAATGAGGGCTTTCTACCTCATCCTTTACAGCTATATCCATTGTGATAGCTCCAGAGGAGCCTCCTGTAGATAATGCCTGTGCTACATTGAGATCCGAGCTCTTATTTACAGTACTCTTTATATCGTGAGTGATAATGTGAGTACCAGCTCTACCTAAGCCTACACCGTAGTACATAGGGCTCTCTGTAGCTACCTTAGGGTTAATATCGTTTGTGATCTGATACCTCATAGCCACACAGGATACTACCGCCACACTAAAAGGAGTTGTATTTCCCTCCTCCAGAGTGTTTTTAAGATCCAGCACCAGATTACAGGGGATCATATCCTGCAAAATAGAGGAGATCGTATCAAACGCCCCCTCTATCCCTAAATGAGTTATAATCTCTAAAAAATAATTTTTATAATCTGGATTAACGCTAAAGTTATCATCTCCACAGATACTAATAAGCCTGTTATAAAGCTCTTTCTCCGTATAAGGTACTTTATCATTCCACTTAACCAGCACATTAAAACGCCTTGTTTCTAGGCTGGCTCCTGCCTCTGGGTAAATACCCATCATATCCTCAAAACGCTTAATACCGTACTCATCCGCTGTTTCAATAAACATATTGTTAAGAGTACGCTCAATCTGTTCTAGGATGTACTTAAGCTCTGGCGTTTCCGCCTTTGCTATCTCCTTAAACTCTTTAAGCTGTCGGAGTACAGGCATCCAATAGCCTAATAGATCAATCTCTCTAGCCAATATAAACACCTCCTAACAGAGGTATCTCCTCCTGTGCTAAGGCTAAGTTACTGGCTACATCGTTTAACTTTGTATCCGCCACATCTAAGATCCCATCCAGATTAAGGAGCCTGTTTTCTATCTGAGAGATACGTACTACTAAGTTACCTTTCTCCCAGTTCTTACGCATTTCCAAAAAATACGCCTCCAGAGTTTCCTCCGCCTTAGGTTTTACCTGCGACCACTGGTAGCCATCATTTAGAGTTATTCTGGATTTTATGCTTACCGTTTTACCTACAGCGGATACTACTGTTACGGTATGCCCTATAGGAGCTATGCCACTACCTGTACCCTGTGGATCTGGATCTATAGCCTCCTGCACCACTTTTACCAGCGTGCTAGATGCTACTCCAAAATCACTATTGATAATGATTAACTTAACAGTGCCTCCCCCATTCCATACAGGGATAACCACTGTACCGCCTACACCATCCAGAGCATCGGTTTTCTCTACATAATCCTGCTTATTACCGCCAAAAGGGCTACTATCAAAGGAGTTAAGGTACCGTGTCCTTAGAGCCTCTGTATCCTCCTCATCCTCCGCTGGGATAAGGAGCTCTGTAAGCTCTCCAGTAAGATCCTTATCAATGTACTCAATGGAGCTAAGCTCTCCAAAAAACTTATTACCATTAGTACCCTCTGTTTCACACTCCATCTGATAATAAAAATAGCCATCGGCACTCTCTATAAATGCTGTGGCTACATAATTAAGCTCATTCAGATTAAATCTGGATCCTATAGGGATCTCCATATTAAATTTACCCTTTAGAGTAGCCTTAGTAGCCTCATAAGGGATAATACCTCTTTCCTTACATCGGAGGATTAGAAACTCTCTTACTGCGGTATCTGCATACCCATTATTTACGATATTACCTAGCTGGATATATACATCTGCGTGCTCTGCGGATACAGGGGCTATAGCGTTCATAATAACGGAGCCCTCACGCTTATCTACATCACTTGCCACCCTTGCTAGGGATCTATCTAATATATTTTCGTATGTCTGATCCTCATACATCCATTTCCACCTCCTTACTACCTACATCTGTTACCAGAGTAAATTTTATGTGGAGTACATCTTTAATCTGGGATACCTCCAGATCTTGTACTCCTGTTATGTGCTCATTCTCAAATAAGCACTCCTCCATATACCGCCTTACCTCGCTGTTAAGGTATTCCTCACTGTAGCTATATCCGATGAGATCATAAACCTCATCCCCATAACCCCAGCTATATATAATCCAGCGGTATCTCTTAGCCTTAAGAGCTAAGTAAGCCCATACACAAAGAGCATCTACACCAGTTACAATCCTCCCTGTGAGTGTGCCTTTTTCAAAGTCGATCTCATACTCACGGATAGAGGAGGCTGTTACCTCTTGATCCGTTAGAGTAAGATCCTCTGTTGTTGCAAAAGGAAATAAACTCATTTACGCCTCCACCACCCTTGCTATGATTACATACTTGTTATTATCATTAAGTTTCTGTACCAGCACCATATCCCCAGCCTTAAGCCCATCGGTATAGGTTATCTGGCTCTGTTTCCATGCCCTAGTATCTGGATCTGGGTTATCCTTACTGGCAAAACCGTTACTCTGTGTAGTATCCACAGATACTCCAGATACATAAGGTACTTTTATCTGTCTGGTATACCCTGCTACTAAGTAATCTGCTATATACAGATCCTCAGCATTAAGTACCAGATCATCTATCTTTACGCTGTTAGAGCTTTGCATTACTCCTATCTGGGCTAAGGTAGGATTATCTTTAGCTCCCTGTGATCGCATCATCTCTAGCACTTCTGCATATTGATGATCGTTTTTCATGTTATCTCCAGTACCAGCCATGCTATCCCTCCTTAGTATCCATCATTTGTTTTAGAGTTACTGTTAAGCTCATGGTAGCTACTCCATTTTGCCATGTGTGAGTATCCGCATCTATCCACACTACACCGCTGAGCCCTGTAGAGCTATCTCTCACTACCGCCCCTGCTCCTGTTACTGCCTCATTGAGGTTTACACACTCCAGAGTAAAGGTTTTCTCAACCGTCTTAAACATACTCTTAGCTGTGGTAGTAGCATCCTTGCCCTCCTCTTTAGTGTAGGTCTGCTGGAATATACCGTACTTTTTCACATCTGCATCATTTTGTACTACTCCCTGTGGTTTACCCTCTCCGTCATAAATACGAACCTTATTAACCATGTTAGTAATGCTCTCTTTATAGTTGGAGCTGGTAATATTGCTATCCTCTGTGATCTCAATACTGCATACCACCTTACCCATTTCCTCTACATTGAGGTAGCCTTTTTTAGCTACCACCCTGTAGCTTACTCCGTTCTGTTGATATGCCTGTGTATAGGCTCTCATAATAATCTCATAGATAGATACATTCTGTACTATGAGTTTCTGTGTTAGCCCTGTCTGAGCTAAGGAGCCTACAGGGATCTCCATATCATCACATACCATCTGAGTTATCGCCTCCGCTGTTTTAGAGCTAAAATTGTAAGTGGCGTTACTCTTGATGGTATAGAAAAGAAGATCATAACAGGTATAAGTAACTGTACCTGTAGTACTGCTTGCCTCCCTCTCTACTACATAGCCTCTAAAAAGCTCTGTTTTTCCATCATCCTCAAATAGATAAACAGGATCCGCTAAGTTGATGGTAAGAGGAGTAATATTTTTATCTAAGGGAGCGTTTACAATGTGTAGCTCTAACTTTCTGGCTACCTCTGTTCTGCTACCGCCCCAGCTCATAGAGGATACATACTCTGTAATGTCTGTATCCTTATGTACTACTATCACTCTTACCACCTCCTTAAGGGATCGTTAGTACTTGATTAGGATAGATAAGATTAGGATTTTTTATCTTATCCCTGTTAGCATTGTAGATCTTAGTGTACTGAGCTCCGTTACCGTAAAACTGTTTAGCTATTTTCCAGAGGCAATCCCCACTTTTTACCGTGTAGGTTCTGGCTGTACTAGCCTGTGGCTTTGTAGCCCTTACTGTAGGCTTTACAGTAGCTATAGTAACGGTAGCTTTCTTTGTCTTTATTTTTTTGTACTCCTTTAGATTACAGGTATAATAAATATCTCCTGTAGCATCCTGCTCTCCCCACACAAAGCTCTCTACTGTAGCCTCCATGTTAAGAGTGCCTGTAATGATAACCCTAATAGGAGTACCAGACTTTCTCCAGCTCTCGATCTTCTCTACATAAGTTAGAGGCTGTTTACGCCCTGCATTATTGCTAAAACTATAATCTTTTGCTGGAAAAAAAGACTTAAGAGAAATTTCTCTTAAGCCTGTATTACCGATAAGGTTTACATCTCCCACCTGTATTACATTGACAACCGTATTTTTATGGGATACGGATACCGTGTAATCAGAGGGCTTAACTGGGAGTTGAAACTTATCGCTATTATGTTGTAACCAAAATTCCATTAAGTATCCTCCTCCCTATTAAGTCATATTAGGTAACAACTTTTTGAATTTTGCCACCATATCAGATACCACCTTATCTGTATCTGCCTCTTTCTCGATGATTACCGTATCCGCCAATTTTTCAATCGTTACGGATCCGATACCACCGCTCTTAGGTAGATCGCTATCCTGTGGATTTCCTGTACCTCCGTTATTATCCTGTGGATCATCTGGATCCCTGTCTAAAGGTGTAACATCCTTAAGCTGTACACCTCTGGTACTCATCCGCCTCTCATACTGATCTGCTTGATTTCTGGTTAAGACTTTCTCTCCTTGATGGAGGATAGCTGGGTAATTATCGTATGGTACTCTGTCTTTACCATAGGCAAAACCTAAAGCACCTTTTACCTTGTCTACTCCAGATCCTACAAAATCCTTAGCTTTCTGGATTGCACCACCGACTTTATCTACAAAACCACTGATAGCATCTATCGCTCCGCTTATTACACTTGTTACGGTTCCTATCGCTGTAGATACAGCATCGGAGATACCGCTAAAGATAGTGGATACCGCATCAAATAAGCCTTGAAATACGCTCTTAATGGTTTCTACGATAGTTGTAATCGTAGAGCTTGCACTGTCGAAAAATCCACAAATACTCTCCCAGATCTGAGAGATGTATGGAGCTAAGAAATTGAATACTGTTTCAATTCCTGTAAGTAGTCCATCCACCACCGTAAGGATCACATCTACTACTGCACTGATTATAGGGGCTAAGGTCTGCCATACAGTAGATACTACTGTTACTACTACAGATACAATAGTTTGGAATAATCCCATGTGATTACCGATCACAGTAAGTACTTGCTGGATCACATTTCCCACAAAAGTAAAGATAGAGCTCAATGTAGGCATAATAGCTACAATCGCATTTACCACTACTGTAATGATCTGTTGGATCACTGGCATAGCTGTTACGATGATATTAGTAATAGTCTGGATCACTGGCACAATATAAGGGATGATCTGAGATACACCACTCATAATCGTACTAATTACCTGTCCTACTACAGGAGCTATCTGTTGTACCGCTGAGATAATCGGAGGAATGATAGGTAAGATCGTATTGATCGCCTGTACTATTCCATCCTTAAGCCCAGAGAACATACTAGTAATACCGCCACCGTCTACCTTTACATTAAAAAGCTGATCGAAAATAGCTTGCAATGCTCCAGTATCAATACCGATATTACCCAGCCCTGTAAAGATTGCATCCTTGATAGATGTAAGGAGTGGTAATACATTTTCCTTAATCTGAGGAGCTACCTTTTCTACCGCTGTTCCTATTGCTGTAGGCAAGTTGCTAAAAATCGTCTGGAGCATCGGTATAAAGTTACCAAAGAAAAAGGTACTTGCACTCTCTACCAGCTCTCCCATACTTCTAGCTACTGCCTCTCCATCCCCTATAGATAAATTACCTAAGAGGTTAGTAACTGAGGCTTTCATCATCGCAAAAGATCCGCTAAAGGTCTGCTCTGCCTCTCTTGCTGTGGTTCCTGTGATATTTAATTTATCCTGTATTACTCCGATAGCTGTATATACATCCGCTAAGTTGTTTATATCGTACTTAGTACCAGTGATAGCCTGTGCATCCTTAAGGAGCCTATCCATCTCCTCCTTAGTACCGCCATAACCCAGCTTAAGGTTATCCAGCATCGTGTAATTTTGCTTTGCAAAGCCTTGATAAGCGTTCTGGATGGATCCCATATCAGTACCCATCTTGTTAGCGTTATCCGCCATATCTACCATAGCTTTGTTAGCAATCTCAGCGGATTTATTTGTATCTCCTGCACACGCACTCAAAAGAGAGGCACTAAATGAGGTAACATTTTCCATATACTCATTAGCGGATAAGCCTGTAGTTTTATATGCTTGATTAGCATACTGTAACATCTTATCTACCGCTGAGGTATCTGTACTACCATCGCTATTAGTCTTTGTGTACAGTGTTTCCACACCGCCTATACTTTGCTGTAGTTTAGCTCCCTCTCCTAAGGATTTACCCATAAGAGCTGTAGCTCCTGCTCCTGCAATTCCTACAGCGATTGTTACGCCTTTTGCAAGGCTCTTAAGTGTACTACCGATCTTACCAAGTACAGCACTAGCTCCATCCTTTACAGCTACCATAGCCTTTACAGACATATTACCGATGGATTTTAAACTACTGCCTATACCGTGGAGGATCTTACTAGCACCGTCTTTTACTGCTATAAAAGGTTTTGCTACCGTCTTTCCTACGGATTTCAGTACACCACCTACCTTACCTAGAGGAGCACTTGCTTTATCCCTCAAAGTAACAAAAGGCTTAGCTACTGTTTTCCCTACGGATTTTAGGGAGTTTCTAACTTTTGTGATCCCATTTGTGGCTTTATCCCTAACAGAGATAAAAGGCTTAGCCACCAGCTTTCCTACTGTTCGCACACCTACCCTTATTTTATTTAGTCCAGATGTAGCTCTATCGTGGATCCTTACCGCTACAGAGGTAACTTTATCTCGTAGCCCACCTAAGGTATTTTTAATTTTAGCTAAGCCCTGTGAGGCTAGATCTCTGATTTTTACAATAGGAGTAAAAGTAGTGGCTATCTCTTTAAGCCTCTGCTTAATCTTGCCTACTGTACTAACTGTAAGATCCTTTAGCTTAATCACTGGAGAGAATACCTTTTTAGTAAGATCCTTGATCCTCTGGGTTATTCTCTCTACCTTTTCTGTAGCTTGATCGTCTACCTCTGCTCTGGTTAATGCTCTCACATTCCCCAGCCTATGCACTCTACTCTCTACCTCGCTGATAGTAGGAGAGGCATTATCCTCTACCTCCACCTCTGGAGTAGCTGTGGTAGTATTGACGGTATCTAAGGTATCCTGTATAGCACCAATAACCCCAGAGGCGTTATCCTGTAAGGATACCTCTGGGGATACTGTTGTATTGCCTACACTATTTACAGTTTGTCTAACGCTCTCTACTACTCCAGAGGCGTTATCCGTAGCATTGATAGTAGCATTAACCCTTGTACGCCCCATCTGTTGCATACTCGCATTAGTTTTATCTATCTGCTCCGAAAATTCACGCTGTAAACCTAGATTTTTCTTAAGGGTAGCATACATATTATCTTTTAAATAAAGTTTTGCACCAAACTCTACCGCCATATATGCCACCTCCTCTATGTGAGTAGATTAATATTGTACATAACACTCTCACTCTTATTTGCCCTCTCCAGCTCTTTGTTATTATCATCTCTCTCCTGCTCGTAAAAAGCCTGTAACACTAAGAGCTCTCCTCTAGGCAATTTATAAAATACAGATGGGAGTACTCTACCGTGTTTCCAGTAGTAATACATCATCTGGGTAAGCCCATCTGTACTTATGAGTTTTTTACTTCTTTAACCGCATTATCTCCGAAACCTGCCAGCTCAGAGATCTCTCCGTAAATCTTAGCGATCTCTCCAGAAAGTAAGATCGCTCTTACCAGATCCTTGGGAGTAGATACCTTAAACTTACTCATAAGCTCCTTGTTTTTAAACATCGGAGCACCTGTAGCATCTACTACACCCTCAATTACTGTAAAGAGCTGGAGCTGGGTAATATCAATATTTGCATCCTTGCCCTTTACATCAATGCTCATATCCTGTATCTCCTCAAACTTAGCTGGAGTAATCGCCTTAATTGTGAGGATAAACGGAGCACCGTATACCTGTGATAATCTGGTAATCTCTACCTCCTTAGTAGGGAGCTTAATCTCTCCTACATCGGAGCCTAAGAGGAGATCTAAGATATTAACCGCCTCTTTCTTTTCTGTTTCCTCTGCCTGTACTGCCTCTGCATTTACATTCTTTGTAGCCATTGTATAGCCCTCCTTAATTTTTCATATAATAAAAATAAGGGGAGGTTTTACCCTCCCCAAACTGCACTCTTATAACTCTTACTGAGGAGTAATCTGATCTAAGTACTCGTACCCTGTAAAGGTAAACGGAGCCTCTGTTTCAAGAGGTTTCTGAGCCTCCCAATCAAAGAGAGTAAGATCATCCATCTGTACTCCTGTGATAGATACACGCTCTGCACCGTAAGCATCTGGATCCGCTAACTTACTGATAAGCGTAAAGCGTACATCCTGCTTATTTTTAACCATGTTAGCTACCTTAATAGCCATTCTGGAATTTACCTTGTGCATAGTGAGAGATCCTGTACCCTTACATCCGACAACCTTGTTATCAGTGAAGAAAGTACCGCACTGTTTAATCTCCTCTTTTGTAAACTCTACCTTTGCCTGTGCCTTATAGCACTCTCCTACATAGTCTCCATCTAACCAGAGCTCTCCAAAGGTACCGTTACAAATTCGCTTTGTTTCTACTGCCATCTGTAATTACCTCCTTAATCCTTATTGATGAAAATATCTACATCCTCGATAGCATCTAAGATAGAGATAGTACCCTTAAGGAATACATGAGAACCTGTATTAGCCTCCTTAATAGCCTGCTCATCCATCTCAGAGGTATCTACACCGATACTCTCTAAGTACTGTTTCTGCTTAGCTACATTGATCTCCATAGTAGAGCTATCAGCCTTAAGCCAGCCCTTACCACCCTCTGTAGCCTCCAGCCCTCTAAGGTAGCCCTTGATAGCTGTAATCAGTAAGCACTTATTATCATAAGAGTTACTGTAGTTACCGATGTAGCTCTTGTTAATAGTGCTGTAAATATCTCCCTCAATCTGATCCTGTATAGCGTTGATCTTGATTTTCTGGAGATCCGCTGTTTCTACCTCCGTAACTGTAGTGAGTGAGTTTACACCTCTTGCAATTACAACACGCTCTCCATCGTTATAGAGAGTGAGCTTACCAGCATCAATAGCGGTATCTACTTCCTCATCGCTATCTACCAGAGGGATAGCTGTTACCTCAGTAAGAGGCTTGTAGGTAGCGGATACTCTGAGATCTAAGCCAGCTAACAAGCCAGCAATTCTACTACAGTACTCCGCCTCTGTATACTGCTTTTCTCCTACCTCGATCTTATTTGTAGCGGAGCTGTTTACTACCTCAAAGTTAATAACGCCCCTGCTATCTCCAGCGGTCTTAGGGAGTACTGCTACAGGTCTGCGTACAGAGTTCTTTCTGATACCCTTAACCCATGTAGCCAGCTTAGTAGCCTCCTCTGTGGTAAGATCTGGAGCTCCTACAATGTAATTTACTTTCTGTGTAGCAAAATACTTTGTAGCCTCATCGTAACTCTCTGCTGTTGTATCCATCGTGTAGATAATTATCTTAGATGGAGAGCCAATAAACGCTCTCTCAATATAAGCGGTATTCTCTGCACTAAAAGCACTATCTCCAGTAGGGATCTCATCCACACTACGGAGCACCATAGCCCCCTTGTTTTTGGCATCCTTAAGCATAATACCTACAATGCCTATAGATCCGTTCTGGATGGCTGTTACTGCCTTTTTGGAAAACTCAATAATAATATCTGGTAATCCCATTCTGTTTAACCTCCTATCCGTTTGTTACTGTCTTTGTTTCAATATCCACATCTCCGATAAGCTCATAGTTATCCTCTACAGGTACATCCTCTGTAAAGTTGAGAGTGATCTTTACATATAAAGCACCCTCACTAACTCTTACATCATCGGAGTAGTTTTCTATCTTTGCATATCTAGGCTTTTCCTTTACTCCAGCTAAAGGGATCACAGGTACAACCCTCTTAAGGAGGAAAAGCCTTTTAAGCTCCTCCTTTACCTCATAGAGTTTTTCCGCTACCACTTGATTAGCCTCGTTTCTTTTCGCAAAGTAAACAATCTGGAATATCGGATCATCCTCATACACATTGATATTTTTTAGCTCGCTACTGCCTGTAGCCAGCGTTACATAAAAGCTGTTACGCTCAAAGTTATTAGGAACCTCCTCTATATGCACTGGCACCCCAGAATAAGCGGAGGCTATAACCCTGCATACGCTATTAAGCAATCTCATAAGCTACCTCCCTCTATCTCTCTGCCTATTTGCTGTAAAAAGTTCTCTACCAGCCTGTTAAGTCTGGGCTTAGCATCCTGCATACCTTTTTCCATAAAAAAAGAGCCATTTACATAGCTCTCTTTTAACATGATCCCTTTTTGGTTCCTGTTCTTAAGGTATTTAGCTTTTCCGCCTACACTCAGCTTATCCGCTGGTAAAAATCTCTTATGCTGTACATGACCATCATTTACATACAGAGCATACTCTACATTAGTTCCCACCTCTACAAAATCGTGAGGTATCCCCTCTCCGAAAATGGTAATACTATCTACTAACCGTGAGGTATCTACTGGCACATGAGGTATAACCTCGCCATGATAGATATTAGCCATCCTCTGGAGGAGGATCTTTTTCTTATCCGCCCATTTATCCACAAACTTACTAAAGTTCTCTACAAAATCATCCCATCCCTCGATAGTAAAGCCCTCCACTATACCTCCTCCTCACTGAGGAGCGATACAATGAGCTGAGTACGCTTTTTGTAAGGCTTATCTGCAATAGCCTTAAACTCCGTACTCATAATAGGCTTATCGTACTCATCCAGCTCATAGATATATAAAATATCTCCCCTTTGGATAGGAGCCTCTGGATCTGTGTAGAGTGTAAGATCTGTGGTATTCTTTTTCTGTGGCTGGAGCTGTGCTGTGGTAGTACTACTCTCTGCGGTATGGCACTCATAAGTACCAACCTCTACAAGAGTTTTATTAGGGCGGTTAAACTCTCCTAAAGTTGAGGAGTATCTTTTTACTACCACTTGTTTATCATAGAGAAATTGCATACCTTAGCCCTCCTTATATCCACCTACTGGATCATCCAGCGTATAGGATCTAGGGAATAGCTGGCGGTATGGGTACAGCTTTTTTTCTACTGATACAGGTAATGGATCATCAAAGGTTACACTCTCATCCGCTAAGGTATAAGAGCTCTCCCCCTCAGCCCCCAGCTTTCTAAATCGCTGGATAGCTAAATCCTCCTGCACATTCTTAAGCTGTTTAGGGAATACATCCGCATACCCTGTAATAATGCCCTCACCGTTAGTAATAGCCTCTATAAAGGTATCTCTACAAAATGCCTCTATATCCTCTCTTGCTTTCTCTAAGAGAACACTCAATAGCCCCAGCTTTTTTGTGTTATCCTCTGATATTCCACAAAGGATCCTACAACGCTCTAAGCTATCCATAGGAGATCCCTCCTTATTCCTCTACCAGCTCTACGCCCTCTAATCCAGCCAGATACTTAGCTACTGCTAAATTGTCTGTACTAGCCTTACCATCACTGAAATATACGCCTACAGCGGATACAGTTAAGTAAGGATTTTCAGAGGTAAAGTGATACACCTTTTTAGGCTTATCCTCTTTCTTTTCCTCCTGCTCTGGAGTTACCTCTGGGGATACAGCACCCTCTGTAGGAGCCTCTGTACCCTTTTCCTGCTCCTTTTTTTCATCGGCTGGAGCATTTACCGCCTCTTTCTTTTCCTCCTGCTCTGGAGTACTCTGTGCTTTTCTAGGCATATCTACTTACCTCCTTATAGATTTATTAAACCTGCTCTGTAATAGAGATCTTAGATCCTGCAAAGCTGTTAAGGAGCTTAATTGTACTCTCGTTAAGTACATGACCTTTGTAGTAATCGCCAGCCTTAGGAAGATCCTCATAGAAAGTACCTCTAAGCTCTGCGATCTGTACCTCGCCTAAGTCTACCGTGAGGATAGTCTTAGTATCAGCATAACGATCCAGTACTAAAGAGATTTCTCCAAAGTCTGTTACGATCTTCTGTACTCCGATACCCAGTACATTCTGCATAGATCCGTTATCTCCTAAGAAACGAACATTGTTACCTGCCTTAGCAAGCTGGTTAATCATTCTCTTTACATTTGCATTAACAAAAGCAAAGTACTCTCCCTGTGCTCCGTGATCCCACATCTTCTGGAGTGCATCTAAGAAGTGATCCTCCGTAAGTGCTCCCTTTGTTTCTACAACATTGTTAGCATTTACCAGATTTACAAGTCCGTTCATCTGTCTAGGAGTAGCTCCACTCTCCAGAGCCTTAGTACCATTAAGGAAGTACCACTCCATATCTCTCTTAGTTTCTACTAAGCGATCCTGCACCTCAGAGTTAAATACATCGTTGATACCCTTAGGATTGAGGGATCTAGCTGTACCGGATACCTGTGTTACTTTTTCGATGATCTGACACACATTAGAGAGTGTTTTTCTGCTGGATGTAATAACCTCTCCTGCCTCAGAGCCCTCTAACTTAAGAGTGCCTCTCTCAGAGTTGAGCTCTTTCTCTCTCCATGTCACTGTAATATCCTTTGCTGGTACTACCTGCCCTCTCTTCATAAGCAAAGTAGTAAGCGGAGTATCTGTAGGAGATGTCTGCTTAATCTCCTCTGTGAGGTCTACTACCTCATTTTCTTGAAAATCTTTTCTTTTAATCATGTCTGCCATTTCTTATTACCTCCTGTTGAGTTATTTGTTTTGAGGAGCTGGCTTACTCCTCATCTCTGCTTCTGTAGGCATTGAGTTTTTCACTAATCATGCCCTTTACATTTCCAGCCTTTTTGTACTCATCGTACTTAGTTTCATCTTTCTTAGATGTAGATCCTGTAGCTGGAGTGGATCCTTTGAGAAACTCAGCTTTAGCCTTTGCAACTTCCTTAGCTACTTCTGCATCAAAGAGCTTTTTCATACCCTTTACTCTCTCAGTGAGCTTAGCTTTACGCTCATCCTCATCTGCTATAGTTGCTAAATCCTCTACAGCGATAAGATTTCTAAAGCCAGCATCCAGCCCCATCTCCTGTACTGCATCTACTACATCCAGCTTTAAGCCCTTGATAGTAAGATCCAGATCTCTCTTAGCCTGTGCCTGTAAGCGTTCCTGCTCCTCCGCCTGTCTACGCTCATCCTCTGTCATTTTTTCCTTAGCCTGCTTATCCGCCCACTCTTTTTCCTTTTTCTTAATGGCATCCGTTACTCTCTTATCTGCCATCTTTTCATACTCTTTCTGGAGTTCTGCTCTGATCTCCTCCTCTGTCTTTACCTTAGGAGTGCTATCTGCACCTGCTCCAGTAGTGTTAGCGTTAGCTGTGGTATTAGTCTGGGTACTGTTACCCTGCTCCTGTGTCTGTGTAGCTGTGTTTGTGTTTACATCTGCCATAGTTATTATCCTCCTTAAAATGAGTTATATAGTGCGGATCCCTCGTAAGTTATCTGCAAAATATCCCTACTGTTTCTACATAAGTTAGGGTAAATATCTGGAGAAAATATGTATTTACTATGTAATCTTTTTTCAGTTTCTTTAGATTTTTATTTCAGAGCAAAAAAAAAGAGGCTAACAAGTTTTTACACCTGTTAGCCTCTCCTGTGAGTTAATCCCACATATCATCCTCTGGTAAATCCTCCAGCACTTTATAAAAGTTAGGGATCTCTGCTATCGTCTTACCCTCTTTAATCTGAGTAAGTACCTCTATCTTTTCATCTAAGAGCTCATCACTATCCAGATTAAAATATTTCATCTCTGGAATACCGATAGCATAAGATAAAAGATCCATAATCTGTATTTTCTTTTCCTCCATTACTTAGGCACCTCCTTTAACATAGCCTCCACGCATCCTCTCAATGCTGTTACAATCTCTGGATAATCCTCAACTAAAATATCTATAAGCTCTGGATGTCCTACGCAAAGAGAGGCATAGTTAGCTAAACTCTCTGAGCAATTAGGATTAGTCCTACGCCTATCTGTATAATAAGCGGATCCGTGACCGTATGTAACCTGTCCAGTATCTCTAAAAGTTCCCTTACTTACTGCATCGTAAATATCCTGTAATCCAGATACTCCGCCTCCAAAAAGAGCCCTACGCTCATTATCTGCCTCCTCATTAACCTCTTTTGAGAGTTTCTTATAAAGGCTATTGTATTTTTTCCAATCAATCGCTCCAGATCTATACTGCTCCTTAATTTTCTCATGCTGTGTATTAAAGGTTTCTTGTTGCTTTTTATATATTATATCACACTCTTTGGCAAAATCCTCAAAGAGCTTTTTAGCCTTATCTCCGATAACTGGAGTAGCCTTATCAAACGCCTCTACAAGAGGTTTATAAGACTGTGAAAACATTTTACTAGGTAACTTATCCTTATTATCCTTAACAGTTATCAGCATATCTAAAAAGTGCATCTCCTCATGTAGGTTAGTATCATAGGTGCCGATATAATTAGGATTTATTTTAGGGATACCCACATCAAAAACATATTCAAAATTTCTATTCCATGATCTCTTAACCCTGTGCTCTCCATGTGTTACCTTTAATACTACCTCATCGGATAGCCCATCACACAATTTATCCATCTTAGTATATAGTGCTACCACATTAGGATCTACGGATGTTTTAGAGTTCATATAATCTAATAGAGCTTGTGTATTTTTAGCCTCTGGCTTAGTTGCATAAAAAACTTGTGGGTAATCTGTGAGCTTAATCTGCTCTGGTACAGGAGTAGGATTTTCTTTAAGCTCTTTCTCTACTGCCTTTGTACTAACCTTTTCTACAGGTTTTACCTCCTCCTGCTTTTTAGCCTCTGCCTCTCTCCACTTCTCATAGTTCTCAGCACCTCTAACGGATCCTGTAAGCTCATTAAGCTCATTATCCTCAAAGGTATCACTTACTACAGGAATATACACACATCTACAGTTAGGATGGCGTGGGAGAGTAGGCTCCTCTCCCCTTTTGAATACCTTACCATTATCCGCCCTGCAATACTGGCAAGTTCTACTATCTCCGCCATTAGCACAGCGGTATCTAAGCTCCTCTACCTCAGTATCTTTATATACATCATCGTGAGCACAGTAGGTAACTCTCTTTGTTTCTGTCCTTGCTACCCTCTCAGCGTTATATCTGGCTGTGTCTATGCCCTTATTGATCCTATCCGTGATCTGAGGTATTCCCTCTCCCAGTATCATACTCTGAGTAAGTCCTACACGGAGATTTCTACCCAGCCTCTCCTTATCCTGCCAGAGCCTATCTGAGAACATAGCACCGCTCCACGGATAATCTAAGGTTTTCTGTATCAGAGCTGGATTAAGCCTGTTAAAATTAGCCTTTACCGTTATGCTCTGCCCCAGATCGTACACCTGCCTTAAAAACTGATCCGTATAAATATTACTAAGCCCCTGCCTAAAGGTAATCTGCTCTTTCTGTCCTAAGGCTTTTATCTGCTCTCCGATCTGCTCAAATAATCCTCTACTCCGTGTGAGTGCTGATTGATTAGCATAGCTCCACTCTCCACCAGCCTTTTGTACTTTTGCTATGGTTTCTGTTATGCTGGCAAGGATCTCTTTTTGACAACTAGCATAAATAGAGGCTAAGACTTTCTCCATCTTAGCCTCATCCTCAAACGCTTTGAGATTATTTTTAAGTACTGCCTCCTCACGCTCCTTAATGAGCTTAGCTCTCCTCACACTGTCCTCATGGAGGATCTTTTTCTGTTCTGGAGTAAGCTCTGAGTATGGGATACCGTACATTTTCGCTACTTCTTTGTTTATATAGCCTACATTAGCCACTCTTTACACCTCCTTACAGCCCCATATAGCCCTTTTACTGTTCTGGCTGAGGAATTGTAGCCCCCTGTGCATTTAAAGCCTCCTGTGGGCTATTCTGTGCATTAAGGTTAGGAAATAAATTATTACTATCCTCTGTAATATTCTGCGTAGAGTAAGGATCTGTACTCTGTCTATCCCTTTCCTTATCTGCCTCCAGCTTTTCCAGCACTTCCTTAGGGTTATCAATGAATGGGAGTAAGCTGAGGAGTGTTTCCTTATCCACTTTTCCATCCAGCTTAGTTACTGTATCTACAATTTCTGTAAGATTGTTAGGTACATTTCTGCTAAACTCCACTTTGAGGTTAAGTACATCCACCTCACGCCCTGTATTTACATGAATAGGCACGCTAAGCACTCTTACCAGCTCCTTTATAGCCTTTTCCATCTTTCTCTCTTTGATAATACACTTAGTTTCCAGCCCAAAGAGCTTAAATCTGATAGCTACACCGCTAAGATTTCCTGCAAAGTTCTCATCTGAGAGATCTGGTACAGCGGAAAACTTGTGGATATTCTTCTCCAACCTGTTAAGATGGTTTTCTAGTGCCTCCGTCTGGATCTCTTTAGTGATAAACTTAACATCTCCATTCTCCATTACCTCAATAATGCCCTCATCTTTGAGTTTTTGAATATTATCCCCACTCGCTGTCATGTTTTTAAGCATTAAATAGGCGTTTCTAAATGCCTCAAACTCATTAGACACATCGGAGAGCACCTTATCATAATCATTTACAAGAGTTTCTATCTTTTCAAGATCGCTCATCTGCTCCTCATTGTTATAAACAGTGATAATAGGGATCCTACCGAAAATATGAGACTCTTCCTTTACAAACTCATAGCTTGCAAACTGTCTAGCCTTGCCCTTACCTGTAGCCCCACAGGAGCCATCATCTACACACTTAAAGGTTTCTATCTTAGTAGGGCTGTATACCTCCGCATAGTGGGTAGTTTTCTTAGTATCCTCTGTATCAATATCATACAAACGGATCTTATAGGCTGGCTCTTTTGTGGAGCTGTTCTTATACACTACAATAAGATCCTCTGGGGATACTCTCATCATCTTAGTATGGCTCTCCTCATCTTGATATACTAAGATATGGGATAAGCCCTTAATCATAGCCTCCTTACCCCACTCTATAAAAAGATCGTCTTTATCATTATCACTACAGATCTTATCTAACTCATCCTGTACCGCTGTATCCTCCAGCTCTGTAAGGTCTACTCCTACATCCGCTGGATCTGCCTCTACAGGTGTCTTATCCTTTTTAGGCTCTGTATAGTTAAGTACAATAGGATTACCCAGAAAATAACCTACTGTGTTATCAATCGTCTGTCCGAAAAAGTCATTTACCAGCTTGTTATTAGGCTTGTTTTTATCTTTTCTCGGTCTGTTCTGGATCTTATGCTTACCCTCGTACAGTTTTTGAAACTTTATATATCTGGGAGCGATCTTATTTACATGAGTATCTACCAGATCATTAAGAAACTCTGTACTAAATCTGCCTCCCTCAACTTCTACATTAAACTCTCTGTCTATCGGTCTGCTAAGCTCTGCCATATTGCTTATATCCTCCTTTTCTGCATAAAAATAAGCCCTCACTTATTAGGGCTTTTACACTAAATTCTAAAATCTTCTCTTTTAAGTACTCTGATCTCATTACCGCCATCTGCCATAGTCATAGCAAAATCTAAGGCATCAAATAAATCATCGTGATCCACCTCTGGAAATAACAGTAAGCACTCCTCCAGATCATCCATACCCTCTCTGAAATATACCTTGTGATTTTCAAAGTTAGCCGATCTCCTCATAGCTCTTGTTACTTTGTCCTTAGAGGTATTGATATTGATAATAGGGAGTAAAGATAATCTCCTAAGCTCCTGTGCTAAGGATTTCTGATAGGCTACCGTTTCTACTCCGATTCTCTCCACCATCGGGAACTTATTTCTACCGTAGTCAATAATGGTATTAAGCTGGGTATTAAAAGTTAATCTCTCTTTCACATAATCCAGTACATACACATTATGATCTGCATCTACCCCTATTACCATGAGTACAAAATAATCTCCTTT
>ULVR01028796.1_pt1 | contig 18072 bp, 15 predicted proteins | sample 1959601 | NCBI WGS metagenome assembly ULVR01 (sample SAMEA4835791, study PRJEB28245) | human gut metagenome | biome: gut microbiome; material: fecal sample | place: Denmark | collected 2008
GCTCTCGGGCGTGCGCACCGTCTACTACGCCGACCATCCCCAGCTCGCCCAGGAGTCGCCCGAAGTGCTCGCACGCCTCGTGCTTGACGAAGCCGAAGGCTATTCGCACGTGCTCTTCGTCGCCTCCGCCGTCGGCAAGTCCGCCATGCCCCGCGTGGCCGCGAAGCTCGACGTCTCCCCCGTTTCCGACGTTCTCGACGTCAAGGGCCCCAAAACCTTCGTGCGCGGCATCTATGCGGGTTCGCTTCTCGCGACCGTCGAGGTGACCGATCCCGTCGTCGTGGCCACGATCCGCACGACGGCCTTCGAGGCCGCCGCTCAGGAGGGATCCGCTGTCGTCGAGGAGGTCATCGCTCCGGAAGGCTATGACGCCTCCCGCTTCGTGCGCTTCTCCGAAGCCAAGTCCGACCGTCCCGAACTCGTCTCCGCCCGCATCGTCGTCGGCGGTGGGCGCGGTCTTCTCGACGAGGCCGGCTTCAAGACCCTTGAGGCCTTCGCCGACTCCATCGGCGCGGCCGTCGGCGCCACCCGCACCGCCGTCGACATGGGGCTCTGCCCCAATGACTGGCAGGTGGGCCAGACGGGCAAGATGATCGCCCCAGAGCTCTATATTGCCGTGGGCATCTCCGGTGCCATTCAGCATACCGCTGGCATCAAGGATGCCAAGACGGTCGTGGCGATCAACAAGGACGCCGAGGCTCCGATCTTCGAGGTGGCCGATTACGGTCTCGTCGCCGACGGCGTCGAGGCGCTTGAGGCTTTGCGCGCCAGACTCGGCACCAAGTAAAGAAGAGGGAGTTTCCCCGCTTGCATGCCCGCCCGCCTTGCGCGGGCTGCTTCTTTTTAGAAAAGGCTGAAAAAATCGCGTTGACGGACTTGCGTCCTGTATTCCCGTGAGATAAAATTCAGACCTTTCGCAACGGGCGGATTGACCGCGCGCTGCATGAAGAATTCTTCCGAACGCTCCTCGTGACGGGGGCTTCGGCTTTCAATTGAACCAATAAGTTAAAGAGGTAAACTCATGGTTATCGTTCGTCTCGCCCGCGGTGGCTCCAAGAAGCGTCCGTTCTACAGCATCAACGTCTGCGACAGCCGCTGCCGCCGCGACGGCCGCTTCATCGAACGCATCGGCTACTACAACCCGATGGCTGCCGGTCAGGCCGTCCGTCTCAACGTCAACCAGGAACGTCTGGCCTACTGGCAGAGCCAGGGCGCCCAGCTCTCCGAAACGGTTGCCCGTCTCGTGAAGGAAGCCAAGGCTGCCGCCTAATTTCCTGACGGAAAGCACTAGTCATTGCGCCGGACTTTAAACGGCGCGGAAACCCCGCAAAACCTCAAGTGCGGGCTCGCTCGCAAGCGGTCGTGCCTCTCGTGTCCAGCACATCGTGATCCGTTCGCAGCACCTGGAGCCCGGTATCTACGCCTGAGAGTCTGCGGGGTTTTGTTTTGTTCGCAAAAAACGATTGATTTTCGGAGACTGTTGTTATGGACGATCTCGTCGAGCTCGGACGCACCGCCGGCGCCTACGGCTTCCGCGGCTGGGTGCGCATTGTGCCGCTGGAATCCGGCGAAGTGCTTCAGAAGGCCAGGACCTGGGTCCTCACGGACCTCAAGGGTGTGCGCACGACGCTCAGCATCGAGGCCTTCCGTCGTCACGGAGACGGCTTCATCGCCAAGTGGGCGGGCTGTGAAACGAAGGAGGCGGCCGACGCCGCCCGAGGCCGCGTGTCGGTCTCCCGCGCGGACTTTCCTGATGCGGGCAAGGACGCCGTGTGGGCCGTCGATCTGGTCGGCTGCAAGGTCGTCAACAAGGAGGGCACGGCCCTCGGCACGGTCGAGAGCATCGGCTCCAACGGCGCGCAGGATCTGCTCGTCATCGCCTACGACAATGCTGACGGCAAGAAGGCCGTGTTCATGCTTCCGCTCGTGAAGGACGTCTATCTGATCGCCATTGATACCGACGTCCGCACGATCACCGTCGACTGGCAGTCCGACTGGCGCTGAGGAGGCGGATCATGCGCTTTGACGTCGTTACGCTCTTTCCGGAAATATTCGACTCGATCACGAAGTGCGGCATCACCGCCCGTGCGATGAAGCGAGGCCTGTGGTCCTGCCACACCTGGAATCCCCGCGCCATGACCGAGGACGTGCACCGCACGGTCGACGACCGCCCCTTCGGCGGCGGTCCCGGCATGGTGATGATGGCCGATCCGCTCGCGAAGACGGTCGACATGATCCGTGCATCCGGCAACCGCGGCCGCGTCATCTCCTTTGCACCCAACGGCACGAAGCTCACCGATGAGCGCGTTCGCCGCATGGTGGCCGAGGATGAGAGTGTCGTGCTCGTGTGCGGACGCTATGAGGGCATTGACGAGCGCTTCCTGTCGACCTATGTCGACGAGGTGGTGAGCCTTGGGGACTTCGTTCTCTCGGGCGGCGAGATCCCTGCATGCGCCCTGATGGACGCCGTAGTGCGACAGCTCCCCGGCGCCATCAAGGATCTCTCCACGTCGGACGAGAGCTTTGCGACTGGGCTTCTTGACGCGCCCCACTATACGCGTCCCGAAGTCTGGCGCGGCATGGAGGTGCCCTCCGTGCTCCTTTCCGGGCACCACGCAAACATCAGCAGGTGGACGCGCGAAGAAAGTTTGCGATTCACCTTGCAAACTCGCCCGGACTTGATTAAAATCGCGGATTCTTCTGGCAAGTTGAGCGATGCGGACCGCAAGTGGTTGCGCGCCAACGGCTGGAAGTAAGATTTTGGATTAATTTTGCCATCCTCTCGGCGGTGGGCTCAGCTCCCTCAAAAACAGCCGCATGACGATGGTTTTGGAGAAAAAAATGAATCTGATTCAGATTCTCGAACAGGAAGAAATGGCCCGCGTCACCGCTGGCAAGACGATCCCCTCTTTCCGCGCCGGTGACACGGTTGTCGTGAACGTCAACGTCGTTGAAGGTTCCCGCAAGCGCGTTCAGGCCTTCGAAGGCGTCGTGATCGCCCGCCGCAACCGCGGTCTCAACTCTTCCTTCATCGTCCGCAAGATCTCTTCCGGCGAAGGCGTTGAACGTACGTTCCAGCTCTACGCCCCGACGATCGCTTCCATCGAAGTGAAGCGCTACGGCGATGTCTGCCGTTCCAAGCTCTACTACCTGCGTGACCGCTCCGGCAAGGCCGCTCGTATTAAGGAACTGCTGGTTCGCAAGAACTAATCTGAAGGCTCCGGCTGACAGACATGAAAAATCCCCGCGATTTCGGTTGCGGGGATTTTTTTTCGCGCTCGAAAAACAGAGCCCCCATGCTGTGCACGGGGGCTCTGTTGCGAGGAGAACGGAGGGACTTATTCGTCCGCCTCTTCGCGCGGCTTTCTGCGGTTGCTGCCCGCAACCATGTCAAAGCGGAAGAAGCGGCATTCAAGCGGTCCGTTGAAGAGAACTGTCTTGCGCGACTCCTTGAGGCGCATCTGCTGCGGGAGCGTGCGGTCGGAGGTGAGCATCCAGGCGGTCCAGCCTGCGAAGTTGGCCTTCAGATTGTCGGCGACGTGCTTCATCATCGACTGGATGGAGGCGGACTTCGGGTTGGACTGTTCACCGTAGGGCGGGTTTGCGATGAGAAGTCCGGGCGCCATGCCTTCTTCGGGACAGGCTTCGCGGGCGTCGCCCTGACGGAAGGTAAGGCGTCCGTCGTCGAGCATGTCGCCGAGGCCCGCGCGGCGGGCGTTTTCCTCGGCCTTCTCGACGACGAGGGACGAGATGTCGCTGCCTGCAATGCGGATCCTGACGTGCCGATTGACGGCGGCGCGCGCATCTTCCTTCATTTCGGCCCAGAGGTCGACGTCAAAGCCCTCGAGCTTTTCGAAGGCGAAGCGGCGGTTGAGGCCAGGCGCCATGCCTGCAGCCATCAGCGCAGCTTCGATTCCGATCGTGCCCGAGCCGCAGAACGGATCGATGAGTGTTTGGGAGGGATCCCAGCCCGAGAGCATCAGAAGACCTGCCGCAAGGTTTTCCTTCAGGGGAGCCTCGCCGTGGGTGAGACGCCAGCCGCGCTTGAAGAGCGCTTCGCCCGCAAGATCCAGATAGAAGGTGCAGGTGTCGTAGGTGAGGAAGGCGGCGATGCGCACGTCGGGGTTGTATCGCTCGACGTCGGGACGACGTCCCGCGAGGTCGCGGAAGCGGTCGCAGATGCCGTCCTTGATGCGGAGCACGGCGAAGTCGATCGATTCGAGCGGACAGCGCTGGCCGTTGGCCGAGACCTTGATCGTCAGGTCGGGACCGAACCACTTCTCCCAAGGGGTGTCTGCAGCCATTTCATAAATGTCGCGGGTGTCCCAGTAGGAGGCCTCGGCGACCTTCATGAGCACGCGGCTGGCGAGGCGGGAGTTGAGGCATACGGCCATCGCCGTGGCGGCGGAGCCGGAAAAGGAGACGCCGCCACGCGCAGCGCGGATGCGTTCGGCGCCGCAGGCGGAGATTTCGCCAGCAAGCAGTTCTTCAAGCCCGAAGGGGCAGACGGCGTAAAAGGAAAGGTTGGCCATGGATTGTCAGTCGGTGTGTGTTCAGAAAGGGGCGGTCAGCGGCGGCCTTCGCCGTGGCCGAGCACGACGTACTTGAGCGAGGTGAGGCCTTCAAGACCGACCGGACCGCGCACGTGAAGCTTGTCGGTAGAGATGCCGATTTCAGCGCCGAGGCCGTATTCGAAGCCGTCGGCAAAGCGAGTCGAGGCGTTGACCATCACGGAGCTCGAGTCCACCTCGCGCAGGAAGCGGCGGGCGTTGTCGAAGTTCTTCGTGATGATGGCGTCGGTGTGGTGCGAGGAATGGAGGTTGATGAAGTCAATCGCCTCGTCGAGACTTTCGACAATGCGGATCGAAATGATCGGGGCATTGTACTCGGTATCCCAGTCCTGCGGGGTGGCGTCGACGGCGCTCATGCCGCTCTGTTCGACGATGCGGCGGGAGAGCTCGTCACAGCGCATCTCGACATCGTGGTCGTGGAAGACGCGGGCCATGGGAGGCAGAAAGTCGAAGGCGACGGCGCGGTGCACGAGCAGCGTTTCAGTGGCGTTACAGGGCGAGTAGCGCTGGGTCTTGGCGTTTTCAGTCACACGAACGGCTATGTCGAGGTCGGCTTCGGCGTCGACGTAGGTGTGGCAGATGCCCTCAAGATGCTTGATCATCGGAACGGTCGCTTCGGCCGTGAGACGGGCGACGAGGCTCTTGCCGCCGCGCGGAATAAGCACGTCGACGTAGTCGCGGGCACGGATGAGCTCGCCCACCAGGGCGCGGTCGGAGGATTCGATGAGCTGGACGGCGCGTGCGGGGAGGCCTTTTTCGGCAAGGGCCCGGCCGACAAGCTCCCAGAGGACCGTGTTGCTGCGAAGCGCCTCATGGCCGCCGCGCAGGATGATGGCGTTGCCCGACTTGACGGCAAGGGCGGCGGCGTCGATCGTCACATTGGGACGGGACTCATAGATCATGGCGAGCACGCCGAGGGGCACGCGCATGCGGCCCACCTGAATGCCGCTTGGCCGGAAGGCAAGATCGGTGACAGTACCCACGGGATCCTCGAGTGCGGCGACCTGGCGGCATCCTTCGGCCATGGCGCGAAGACCTACGGCGCTGATCGTCAGACGATCGAGAAAGGCCTCGTCCAGACCTTCGGCGCGGGCGGCCTCGAGGTCGGCCTCATTGGCGGCGCGGATGTCCGCCTCCTGTTCGAGCAGAAGCTCGGCGATGCGTTCAAGCACCGCATTCTTGGCGGCCGTGGAGGCGCGAGCCATGGAGCGCGAGGCTTCGCGGGCCTGACGGCCGATGCGGCTGATGTAATCGCTGGGAGTGATGGTGATTTCGGGCATGATGCGCGGTTCCTGAAAAAGGGCCGGAGAACGCCGCCCTCAAAGGACGGGGCGGCATGCATTTTCCGGGCATGTCTTTCCATTTTAGCCCGAACGACGGCATCTCTTTGATCTTTGCAGGACCTGCGGATGCGCGAAGGCCTCCTCCCGTGGAGCCGGCTTCAGGAGGCGAGAAAGAGGACGACGCTCTTGAGCTCGATCCAGGGATCGGAGTCCCGCTTGGGAACGGGAAGCCCCTTGACGAGCCTGTCGATGTCGGCGCAGACGGAGAGGGCGCCGCAGAGCTTCTTCACGGTGAGGCGGCGGGCGGCCTTCTGAAGGGACGGCGTTGCGAAGACTCCGGTCACTCTGGACTGGCCGTTGTCGTAGCCCGTGCGCAGCTTGATGAGGGAACGGATTTCGGCAGTGAGCATGGCCAGCAGGAAGGGCAGGGCTTCGGCCTGCGCCTCAAGCCCGTCGATGATGCGCACGATGCGGTCGGCCTGACCGAGGCGCATGCTCTCAAAGAGCGTGTCGAAATCGAATCGGGCGTTGCTCGAGACGGCCTGACGGAGCTGTTCGGAGGTGATCTCGCCCTTAGGATGGAGAAGAGAGAGCTTTTCGATCTCTTGTGCGGCAGCAAAGAGGTTGCCCTCCATCATATCGGCGAAGTAGTCGAGCGTCTCGGGGGACATGACGAGCTCGTGGCGGGCGAGTCTTGCCTTGAGCCAGGAGGGGAGTTGTGCGCGTTCCACGGGCGAGCAGTCTACGACGGTGGCCTTGCGCTGAAGCGCCCCCCACCACGCCTCCTTCGTGACCGTCCAGTCGGGGGCGGGCATCGTGATGAGCGTGACGACGCCGTCGATCGGGTTGTCAAGATACTTCACGATGGCGGGCGCGCCGTTCTTGCCCGGATTTCCCGTGGAGAGACGCACGTCGACGATCTTGCGATCGTCGAACATGCCGATGTCGGCGGCGGCCATCGGCAGGCGCGACCAGTCCGCTGAGGCGTTCATGTCGAGCACCTGACGGTCTGTGTAGCCCTGTCGGCGCGCTTCGGCACGGATGGCGTCGCCTGCTTCGACGGCGAGGAAGGCGTCCGAGCCCGTCAGAAGCCAGAAGGGATCCAGACGTCTGTCCTTCGCGGATCGCGCGAGGTAGCCCTGGAGCTGGTCGGCCTTCACGGATCAGCCTCCCGCCTGCTTCGGGGGCTTGATCGCCTCGATGCGGCGCATGAGCTGGTTGACGAGGTCGGCCTCCATGTCGCGGTAGAGGAATGCCTCCTCCTTTTCACGCGAGAGGAAGTCCGATTCGGAGTAGGTGAGGTCTCGGCTGGCGGTGAGCGTCACGGCTTCCATGTAGTCGATGCCGCTGGGGTTCGACACTCGGAAGGAGAGCGAGAGCGTGATCTCGTATTCACGGGCGCGGCCCGTGTCGTTGATCGAGAGGACGTCGCGCGAACGGGTGTCGGAGAGGAGTTCAAGGATCGCTTCGGCCTCGGAGGGCGTGTTCACGATCGTGACGTCGGATCCTGCCAGAAGCTCCTGTCTGAGACGCACCGCAAGGTACGAGTTTTCCGGCATCTGGAGGTACAGGGTCCTGAACGGCGTCGAATAGGAGCCGCGCAGCCGGAAGCCGCAGCCTGTGAGCGGGAGTGCGCCGATGAGGGCGGCGCCGAGAAGATGACGACGGGAAGTCACGGAGATGATCCTCGGGATGGCAGGATGATGTTGGAGGCCCCTTGGAAGGGCTTCGGAATCATCAATTATAACGGCCGACCGCAGGAGTCGAGAAGGAGTCAAGAAGACGGGGGAGTGCGAAAGAACGAGGGCCTGCGTCCGGTCGGACACAGGCCCCCTTAGGATGGTCAGCTTGAAGGTGCGGCGCCTTACTTGGCGACCACGACGTTCACGAGCTTGTTCTTCACGATGATGATCTTGCGGACCGTCATGCCTTCAGTGAAGCGCTGCACGTCTGGATTGGCGAGTGCGGCGGCCTCGATTTCGGCCTGAGCGGCCTCGGCGGGTACGAGGATCTCGCCGCGGAGCTTGCCGTTGACCTGGACGACGAGCTTGAGCTCGTCGGCCTTGATTGCGTCTTCGCTGACTTCGGGCCACGGTGCGTCGATCAGGTCGCCGATGCGTTCGACGAAGCCGAGCTCCTGCCAGAGCGCCGTCGTGATGTGCGGGGCGATCGGGTAGAGCGTGCGCAGCAGGATCGAGGCACATTCGCAGAGAGCCGCCAGATCGGCGGGCGTCTCGCCCTTGAAGCCTTCGATCGTGTTGAACATCTTCATGCAGGCGGAGACGACCGTGTTGTACTGCATGCGGCTGAAGTCGTACTCGGCTTGGCGAAGCGTCGTGTGGACTTCGCGGCGCAGGGTCTTGGCGTCGTGCGGAAGCATCTGGCCTTCAAGGGCACCTGCACTTGCGATGAGGTTCTTCTTCGCGAATGCCCAGTTCCAGATGCGGCGCAGGAAGCGGTAGGTGCCTTCGGCGCCGGAGTTGGACCAGGCGGCGGACTGATCGGGAGGACCAGCGAACATCACGAAGCTGCGGGCCGTGTCGGCGCCGAATTTCTTGATGATGTCGCGCGGCTCGACCACGTTGTTCTTCGACTTGGACATCTTTTCGATGCCGCCGAGGGTGACGGGCTGACCGTCGGCCTTGCAGACGGCACCGACGGGGCGGCCCTTCTCGTCGTACTGGACCTCAACCTCGTCCGGGTAGAACCAGACCTTGCGGCCGTCGTCGCCGTTGCGGTAGTAGCAGTCGGCCATCAGCATGCCCTGGGTGAAGAGGTTCTTGAACGGCTCGTCGTACTTGACGAGGCCGAGATCGCGCATCACCTTCGTCCAGAAGCGGGCGTAGAGCAGATGGAGCACGGCGTGCTCGATGCCGCCGATGTACTGGTCCATCGGCATCCAATAGTCGGCGCGCTTGTCGACCATGGCCGTGGAGCAGTCGGGCGAGCAGTAGCGCTGGAAGTACCAGGAGCTGTCGACGAATGTGTCCATCGTGTCGGTTTCGCGCTGGGCGTCGCCGCCGCACTTCGGGCACTTGACGTTGAGGAAGGATTCGCACTTGGTGAGCGGGTTGCCGGAGCCGTCGGGAATCAGGTCTTCAGGCAGCACGACAGGGAGATCCTGCTCGGGGACGGGCACGGGGCCGCAGCACGGGCAGTTGATCATCGGGATCGGGGTGCCCCAGTAGCGCTGGCGGGAGATGCCCCAGTCGCGCAGACGGAATTGGACCTGTTTGTCGCCGAGGCCGCGGGCCTTGAGGTCGGTGGCGATGGCGTCGAAGGCTTCGTGGATACCGAGGCCGTCGAACTTGCCGGAGTTGACGAGACGGCCGTCAAGCGTCTTGTCGCCGTACCAGTCCTGCCATGCTTCGGTGGAGTAGGTCTCGCCCTCGACGGCGATGACCTGACGGATCGGAAGACCGAACTTTTTGGCGAAGGCGAAGTCGCGCTCGTCGTGGGCGGGCACGCCCATCACGGCGCCCTCACCGTAGCTCATGAGAACGTAGTTGGCGATCCAGACCTCGACGTTGTCACCCGTGATCGGGTGGCGGACGTAGAAGCCGGTGGGCACGCCCTTCTTTTCCATGGAGGCCATGTCGGCTTCGCTCACGCTGCCCTTCGAGCATTCCTCGATAAAGGCCTGAAGGTCGGGGCGGTTGCGGGAGACGTAGGCGGCGAGCGGATGCTCGGCGGCGATCGCAACGAAGCTCACGCCCATGAGCGTGTCGGGGCGGGTCGTGTAGACGCGCAGAAGCTTCGGGGTGCCCTCGAGTTCGTACGGGAAGGAGAGGTTCACGCCTTCGGAGCGACCGATCCAGTGCTCCTGCATGCGGCGGACCTGCTCGGGCCAGCCCTGAAGCTGGTCGAGGTCGTCAAGGAGTTCCTGAGCATACTGCGTGATGCCGAGGTAGTAGCCGGGGATCTCGCGCTTTTCGACGACGGCACCAGAGCGCCAGCCGCGGCCTTCAATCACCTGCTCGTTGGCAAGCACGGTCTTGTCGACGGGGTCCCAGTTGACGATCTGGGTCTTGCGGTAGGCGATGCCCTTCTCGAGCATCTTGAGGAACATCCACTGGCTCCAGCGGTAGTATTCGGGCTTGCAAGTGGCGACTTCGCGCGACCAGTCGAAGGCGAGGCCGAGCGGCTCCATCTGGCTCTTCATGTCCGCGATGTTCGAGTACGTCCAGGCGGCGGGAGCAACCTTCTTGGCGATGGCGGCGTTTTCAGCCGGCAGGCCGAAGGCGTCCCATCCCATCGGGGTCATCACGTTGTAGCCTTTCATGCGGTAGAAGCGGTACATCACGTCGTTGAGCGTGTAGTTACGGACGTGTCCCATGTGAAGCTTGCCGCTCGGGTAAGGGAGCATGGAGCAGACGTAGAACTTGGGTTTGGGCTGTCCGTTGTTGTCGACCGCGTTCTCGACGGCACGGTAGACGTCCTTGGCCTTCCACATGGCCTGGACTTCGGATTCCACTGCCTGAGCAGAGTAAGTCTCGCGCATAACGCCTTCCAAAGAAGAGGGTTCAAAAAAAGAATAATTGCCTAGTATACCTGTTGCGGAGCGCCTTCGGCATTGCAGGGACTGCCTAGCGGACGGCATCCAGGTCGTGATTTCGGGCGTTTAGGAGGGGAGCGGAGCGGGGGCGTGAGCCTGTCGTCGAAATGTGCTACCTTTTAGCCCGTCCGGCCCTTCCTGCCGGCTTCCGAATTCTTCGCCGGAGGTTTTCCCGCATGTCGTCCGATCTTCTTCAGTCCCTCAATCCCCGCCAGCTGCAGGCCGTCACGGCCCCCGAAAAGAGCGTACTCATTCTGGCGGGCGCGGGTTCGGGCAAGACGCGCGTGCTGACGACGCGCATCGCCTGGCTCTTGAGCGAGCACAAGGCCCAGACGGGAGACATTCTGGCTGTGACCTTCACGAACAAGGCCGCCAAGGAGATGCTCGTCCGACTGGAGGCTATCCTGCCCTACGATCTGCGCCGCATGTGGGTCGGAACCTTCCACGGCCTGTGCAACCGCATTCTGCGCACCCACGCCCAAGACGCGGGGCTCCCGAAGACCTTCCAGATTCTTGACTCGAGCGATCAGCTCTCCATGGTCAAGCGCGTCATGAAGGCGCTCAACATCGATACCGAGAGCTACGATCCCCGTCAGGTGGCGAACGTCATCAACTGGTACAAGGAAAACGGCATGCGTGCGTCGCACGCCGCAGGCCAGCAGGGCGGCGACGAGACCGCCGTCAAGGTCTATCAGGCCTATGAGCAGCAGTGCCAGCGCGAAGGCGTCGTGGACTTTGCCGAGCTTCTTCTGCGCTGCTACGAGCTTCTCGACCGCAATGAAATCGTCCGCTCGCATTATCAGAACCGCTTCCGTCACATTCTCGTCGACGAGTTCCAGGACACGAACGTCCTGCAGTACCGTTGGCTTCAGATGCTGGCGGGGTTCGGACGAGGCCCCGGCGGCGCACCGATGAACGCCGTCTTCGCCGTGGGTGACGACGACCAGTCGATCTACGCCTTCCGAGGTGCGAACGTGGGAAACATGAGCGACTTCCTCCGCGACTTCGGCGTTGAGGAGCCCATCAGGCTTGAGGAGAACTATCGCTCGACGGGGACGATTCTTGACGCGGCCAACGCGCTCATTGCACACAATTCGAACCGTCTCGGCAAGAATCTCTGGACGTCGGGCAGCCGCGGCGACCGCATCTGCGTGGCAGAGCTTGACGACGACCGCTCTGAAGCAGAGTGGATCGCCCGCGAAATCGAGGCGGATCGCTCCCGAGGCCGCGCCTGGCGCGACCATGCGATCCTCTATCGTGCGAACGCGCAGTCGCGCGCGCTCGAAAGCGCCTTTGCTGCCCGAGGGATTCCCTACCGCATCTACGGCGGACAGCGCTTCTTCGAGCGTGCCGAAGTCAAGCACGTGCTCGCCTATCTGCGCCTGATGGACAACCCGGGCGACGACACGAGCTTTCAGCGCGTCGTCAACTTCCCGCTTCGCGGGATCGGTGCGCGCACGATCGAGACGCTGGCGGAGGAAGCCGCCGCACGCGGACTCACGCTCTTCGGCACACTCTTTGCGCCCGACTACAAGGTGCCCCCGAAGCTCGCGGCCTTCCGCGAGCTCATCATGAACATGCGCGAGGAAGCGGATTCCCTCAGCCTTCAGGACACCATCAAGCTCGTCATCGTGCGCTCGGGTCTTGAGGCCCACTACAACGCCGAGAAGGACGGCGAGGACCGCATTGCGAACATGCGTGAAATGATGTCGGCTGCGGCAGGCTACATCGCCAACGAGGGCCTGCCCGACAGCATGCCTGCCTTCAGGCCCGCCGATGAAGGCGGTCAGACGCCGCTTCAGGGCTTTCTGACTCAGGCGACGCTCGAGGCGGGTGACAAGAACGAGCAGGGTGATGTGGATGCCGTCCAGCTCATGACGGTACACGCCGCCAAGGGCCTGGAGTTCCCGCTGGTTTTCATCGCCGGCGTCGAAGAAGGACTCTTCCCGCACTTCTCCGCCCTCAAGGACGAGCGGGGGCCAGGTGTCTCCGAAGAACGTCGCCTGATGTACGTGGCCATCACGCGCGCCAAGCAGCGTCTGGTCATCACGTATTGCAAGAGCCGCATGCAGTACGGCGAATACCGCAGGAACGAACCCTCAAGCTTCCTTGACGAGATTCCTGAGCAGTTGGTCGACAACAAGGACCTGACGGCTGATGCACAGGGCTACAGGAGTTCGTACGGCGGGCAGAGTCGCGCAAGTGGTTACGGATGGGAGCGTCCGTCCTTCGGAGGATCGCGCGGCGGCGAGCGAAGCTACGGCCGCTCGTCCTCTTCCTCCCGCAGCTGGAGTTCGTCTTCGTCGTCCCGCGGTGGCTCGTCCTCCTACGGCTCCTCGCGCTCGTCCGCTTCTCAGGACAAGGACGACTGGCGCAGGGGACTCTCGGGCGCAGGCGGCACTTACCGCTCGGGTGAGGATCCCGTCGTGAAGAAGGCGGCCGCGCGCGCAGCAGGCTCTACATTCGGCTACGAGGCGGGCGACAAGGTAGAGCACAAGAAGTTCGGTCGCGGCGTGGTTGAGTCGATCACAGGCTCGGGCAATGATGCCCGCGTCTACATCCGCTTCAACGACGTCGGCCGCAAGGAGCTCCTCCTTGCGCTTGCGGCGAAGAACATGCAGAAGAAGTGATGCGTGGGGCTGGCTTTTTTGCACGGACTTCACTGCAATCGGTCAGGATCTGCTAGAATTCAATACCCTGACGCAAGACAGGACGGTGGTGGCTATAGTTCAACTGGATAGAACTGTCCCCTCCTAAGGGACGGATCTGGGTTCGAGTCCCGGTGGCCGCACCAGGCACATCTTGAAGTCAAAACGAAATGGCTCGTTCAATGTGAACGGGCCATTGTCGTTTCTGGAGAGTCCCTGTATTTGTTCAACAGCTGCCTTGGCTACGGCCGTGCCGCCGCTGTGATGAAAAAAGCCCTGAACCTTTGATGTGGTCCCCGATTCTTGGACAAAGAATTGGGGACCATCTGTATGGGACATAAATGGAAGGGAACAGTTGAAGCTAGAAAGCTGAGGTTTCTCGAGCTCTATGAGGATGGCGCAAGCTATCAAGAGATAATGACCCAGCTTGGGCTGGATGAGCATGATCTTAGGGATTGGCGCGCTACAATTCGTATTTTGGGCGTTTCTCGATTTCTAATGTCACATACCGTCAAAACGACATATTCCTACGAAACCAAGCTGGCAGCAGTCAAAGCTCGCATTGAAGATCAGGTCTCGTACCAAGACATCTTGGCTGCATATGGCGTTGCTCCCAAGCTTCTTCGACGTTGGTGCAAGATTTATAGTGAACATGGCGAAGCAGGTCTGCAACCGAAGAAAAGGGGACGTCAGTTAGGGGCCAAGCAGAAGCCCGTGCAAGAGTTGACCCCCATGGAGAAGCTGGAACTTCGTATCAAGCAACTTGAAGCGGAGAATGCCATCTTAAAAAAAGTCGCGGCCCTGAAAGATTGGCGAAACTGAGCAATCGAGAGAAAGCAGAGATCGTTTATTCTCTTTCAGGGCAACATGATCTTGATCTTCTGTTGAAGATCATTGGGTTGCCCCGGTTGAGCTACTACTATGCCCGTAAACATCCGAAGGCAGCTACACGCCCGGACGTTCATGAGAAGGTCAAGGAAATCTTCAACCGCACGTCAAATGGTTGCGGCCATCGCCAGATCTTCATGCGTTTACGTCGTGAGTTCAACATCGTCATCGCGAAAAAGACGGTATTGAAGGTAATGCGAGAATTGGGGTTGATCTGTAAGATTAGGCGACAGGGGTTTGGAAAGTACAGCTCTTATAAAGGCGACAATCGTACCGTTCCCAATCTCTTGGCACGCGATTTCAAAACAGCCTGCCCCTTCACGAAGATCGGTACCGATGTGACAGAGTTCGCTTTGTCCTTCGGTAAGGTATACCTCGCTCAGGTCGTTGACTTTTACTCCAATGAGATTCTGGCTTTCTCCATCAGTCGATCGCCCAACATGGATCAGCAAGAAGAGATGTTCGACGCGTTGGTGAAGGCGTTACCCCTTGGGGCTAGTCCCATCCTTCACAGCGATATGGGATGGCAATATCAGAATCCTGATTGGATTAAATGGACCAAGGAGCACAACGTCACGCGAAGCATGTCTCGCAAGGGTAACTGTTTGGACAATGCGGCAACAGAGCAGGCATTTGGCCATATGAAGGACGAGTTCTTCAGGGGGCAGTGCTGGGATAGCTTTGACGCCTTCAAGAGCGATCTGACGGCTTATATCGCCCATTGGAACACGAAGAGACCTCAGGAGCGTTTGGATGGATACGCACCATCCGAGTACCGTCAGCGTTATGTTAAAGCGGAATAAGAGCGTTCTCAGCGGTCTGAGAGCGATGAGTCGGGTCAAGGGTTGACCGAAGAAGTTGGAGGGGCCCTTTGGGAGGATCTAAGTTGTTCGGTCGTCCCTTGACGCGCCCCAGATAAAATACGCTATCGGCGTAGCCGGGACTTGCTTGTCCCGGCTATGCCAAGCGGCGAGCGTTAAAATCGGCCGCACTCAACTTGGAGTTTATTTTGTAGTCCAAGTTTCGGGGTCCAGATCACTTGCGGATCAGGGCTTTTTCAAGACTTGAGTCCTGCGCTTCAGCAATCATGTGAAGCGCAGGCGGAGACTTCGATTAGTAGAGGTCGAAGTACTTCTGGACTTCCTTCCAGTCGGAGGTCTTCGTCAGGGCGAGCTGCAGGAGGACGCGGGCCTTCTGCGGATTCAGTTCGCCGGAGGAGACCCAGTGCTGGGCCTTGTCGTCCACTTCAGCGTCCTTCGTGGTGGCGCCCGTCGGAACTCGGGAGGAGCGAACAACGACGGCACCGTTCTTCGTGGCCTGTTCAAGAACCGGCCAGATGGACTTGTGGATGTTGCCGTTGCCGACGCCGGCGTTCACGATGCCCTTGTAGCCGGCCTTGACGAGCGCTTCAGCCTGGAGGCCTTCCACGCCGGCGTGGTTGTAGACAATGCCGACCTTCGGGAGTTCCTTCAGACCCGTGACGTCGAACGGCGTGGCGGTCGTGTGAGCACGAACCGGAAGCGTGGAGTACGTCACCTTGTTGTTGAAGATCGTGCCAACCTTGCCGAAGTTGGCGGCCTGGAACGTTTCGGGTTGAACCGTGTTGGTCTTGATGACTTCACGGGCGCCGACGATGATGTTGTCCATGGCGACCACGACGCCCTGCTTGGCGGTTTCAGGCGTGGCGGCGGTCAGAACGGCGTTGTAGAGGTTGCGCGGGCCGTCAGCACCGAGGCCCGTGGACGGCAGCATGGCGCCGACCATGGCGACGGGCTTGTCGCACTTGAGCGTGAGGTTCAGGAAGTAGGCGGTTTCTTCCATCGTGTCCGTGCCGTGCGTGATGACGAAGCCGTCATACTTCTTGCAGTCGGCGTTGATCGTCTGGGCAAGCTTGAGCCAGACTTCGTCGGACATGTCCTGAGAGCCGATCTGGGCGACCTGCTTCGGGGTCACGTTGGCGATGTTGGCAAGTTCCGGAACGGCGGCAACGAGATGGTTGACGCTCACCTTGCCGGCCTGATAGGCAGTGCCCGTAGCGGAGGCGCCGGCACCGGCGATTGTGCCGCCGGTGGCGAGAACGGCGATGTTCGGAAGGGCGAGGGCGGCGCCGGAGGCGGCGACGAGGCCGAGGCCGATCAGGGTCTGCTTCATGGACATGCTTGTTTGCTCCTCTAGTTTGGAGCGCGTCAGTTGAATGGCGCTCCTGTTGTTTGAGTGTCCGCCGCTTGAAAAGTGGCGGACTGGCCGTCAGGCGTACCCTGCAGTTCGTTTTCATGGTCCTGAAACCGCAGTACCTTCAGGTAACTCGTTCAGTCTATACGGATTGATTGAGGTCAAGCAATCAACAGTGCATTGCGTTTGATCTTGGACTAGAAAGATTGAAAAATAGGAAAACCCCTATGGAAAAAAGTAAGAGTGTCACTCTGGACTGTTTGTAACGGAATATTGGTTTTGCCTCTTGTGTAGGCGAAAGGACGGAGATGTCGTCGATAAGCGGCAGTGTGAAAGGAACGTGGAGGGAAGAAAGCCATGTCGGCAGCCTTTGGAGGTTGCCGACATGGCTTGTGAGTCGAAATCGACTTTAGAGGTTTGGATCGCTGTCGATGCGAATATCTCCGTACATGGTGCGAAGCTCCGAGACAGGGCGGTCGTATGTAAAAGAGGAAATGTCGTTTTTGGGGTTGTAAAACGGCCATTCCTTGAGACCGAAGACGCCGCAGAGCGAGTCGAACATCATGTCGTTCGTAAACGGTTTCACTGCGTTTTCCTTGAGCGCGGCGACGGTCTGAGGGTGCTTTTTCACGAAATCGTCCGACATGGCAAACCACAGGGGAATTCTGGCCATGTCCCAAGTGAAATGAGCCGGCCTGTGTCCGAGCTTTGGATTCTCTCCGTGGTCGGCCATATAAATCATGACCTGAAAGTCGGGACGTGCCTTGAAAGCCTCATAAAGTTGGGAAAGCACCCAGTCGTTGTACCTGAGGGAATTGTCGTAGGCATTCGTCCTGTCCTGCTCGTCCCAGAACTTGTATTCCGGGGGGTAACGATTGGGGTAGTCGGTATGACTGCCAACGAGATGGATGAAGATCACAGTAGGCTTCCCGTCTTGGGTGGGAAGATGCTTGAGGAGTTCTCCGTCATAAGTTTCCCCAAGCCAGACGTGATGATCCGCGTTGCTTGAAATGATCGATATGGGTGTGGACCAAGGCGAGATTTTGCTCTGATTGCTCAGCCAATACGTTTCATAGCCGGAGGCCCTGACGACCTCGACGATGGAAGGACTGTCGTCATAGCTGATGTCGTTGTATTGGTTTTTGGCCGTGAGTGCATAGGTGAGCGCTGACACGGTTGCGACATACGACGTATACGCCTTGTCGAACAGAATGAAGTTTCTGTCGGAACGCATGTCCTTCAGCCAGGGAGTCGTTTCGTGTTCCTGAGGGCCGTATGCCGTCATGCGGTCACGGGTATGCGACTCGCCGATCACGAATACGAATAGACCGCTTCGACCTTTCTGACCGGCTTTGGCCAGTTCTTCAAGAATCGCCTTGCGCTGTTCATATCCTTCTTCGAAGCGACCTGTTTCCCTGATGTGGATGTAGGTGTTATAAAACGCGTAAAGCGATACGTTGTTGGCACTTTTGAAACTGGAGATGGCCGCCAGACAGCAAGTTGTCAAAACGGCAATCCTGAAGGCGGTCGTCTGGGGCAGGGAGCGGGAGTGCATTCCTTTTTTGAAGGCTGCTACGGACAGGGCAAGGAGTGTAAGGCACGCAAGCGCAACAACGCCCATCATGAACGGTCCCAATAAAGGTCAGGTATTCCCAAGCTTCATTCGGATGGGTCTGAGCAAGCGCGAGCACGATGTCCGGAGTCAGAAGTGCGTCAAAGCCGATCAGGTAGACCAGAAAGCTCGCGATTGGCAGGAAGGCGAGAATCCAGCAGCAGGTCATGAGGGCGGCAGCGGAAAATCTGACGGCACGATGTCGGATCAGGCCCGTCAACCCAGTTCCCGCAATGAGGAGGACGGCTTGAGTCATGGCCCAGACATTGTTCTCAGCAATGTCAAGGGTTGAGAGAGGCTTTGGGAAGCTCTTCAAAACCCCCATCTCTGAACGATGGGGGAG
>ULVR01061241.1_pt1 | contig 16805 bp, 13 predicted proteins | sample 1959601 | NCBI WGS metagenome assembly ULVR01 (sample SAMEA4835791, study PRJEB28245) | human gut metagenome | biome: gut microbiome; material: fecal sample | place: Denmark | collected 2008
CTGTAAACTATGTTATCACACTATACAGCTTGCCCCTCCCGTTGCATCGTAGTTATTGATTTTCTCAGCGTTTTTAATTTATCAATCATCAATAGCTTCAAGCTCCGCCTTTGGAATTGTTATTGTTCAGCCAAAGTTGTTGAACGGCGGAATTACACAAAGCGATAAAGCAGATAAGCGGTCACAGTGTAATGCTGTGACCGCTTTAATAATATGTATTGTGCCTGAAACTCTCGTCCCATAATAATACAGCCCAACTAAAACCAAAAGCCCTCCGAGTTTTCCTCAAAGGGCTTTTAAAATACGGAAATTTTATTCTGTCATGAATATCTCCGACGCACCGCCGAATATCTCACGGGAAAGTTCGGCTGGCATATCGGGGTTATCCTTTCTGATACGCTCGCACCGCTCAAGATAACCGACTATATCCACATTGTTTACCGTCTTTTTGCTTGTTCCCGAAATTATGCGGTCAACGGCAGCTGCCGCCTCCTTATAGAAGTCGCTTTCAAGCATACGCTCTGAAATATCGGCATTTTTATCGGCGCACACAGGCAGATACCGACTTTCATAGTCAATTGTATAGCAATCTGTGCATTTTACAAATATCTCCTCTGCTCTGCTTATCAGATTTTCTTTCTCGAATATAAATTTCGTATCGTCAAAAGGACGGATTCTTCCTGTAATATCCAATCTGTTAAGCGGAAGATATGTTTTCCTTAATATTATATTTTTCCCGTATTTTGCTTTTACGGTTCTTGCAAAATCGGAAATCGCTTTTTCAATAAATTTGCTGTCAGCATTTTCCTTGAACGGCTCGAAAACCTCATCGTCCGTCATAAAGGCTCTGTAAGCCATAGAACAGCATAATTCATCAATTGATGCGACATACGCCGACCTATGCCTGTAAATCGGCTTCACAATATCAGAAAAATCGACTAAAAGCCAGTCGCCGTGCGTATTCGCAAAGTATGAGCGTGTAAGCTCGGTAAAAACAGCCGACTTGTCGTCAATATAGCTCAGATCAATATCCGCAGGTTTCTCCGAACACACTGTCAGAGCCGAATAACCGCTTATCACACTGCCCTTTACCGTAACGTCCGCAAGCTCCGAAATGTCGCCGCCGTCCGCCCTGCCAAAAACATCAAGAATCACAGGTCTGTGTTTTTCGTAATATCTACGGGTAAGCTGTGCCACCGCATCCTTGTCTGTGCCTGCTATCCACAGCCTTGCGCACTTGAGATAGAAGCTAAGGTCCTTAGTCGAAAGCACACAGTTTCTGATAATTCCGTTTTTATTGTAAAATGATTCCAGCGTCTTGGCAAGATCGCTTTGTGCATATAATCCGAGCCTTATGATCTCATCAATATCCGCATTCGCAATATCGCCCTTGCGTATAGCGCAGATGCCGTTATAAACCCGCTTCAGCACTGCGTTTCTACCGAAATCATAGCAAACCCTTATCTCATTGAACGTGATAAGCTCACTGGTTTTCAGCCTGAGAATATCCTTGAATTCAGCACAGATAAAGTCACGGCTCAGCCTGCTTATAAAGTAGTCTACGGCATTGTTTGTGCCGAAGAAGAAGCTGTCCGCCTTGCCTGCCTTTATTATATCAAAGTTTTCAGCCACTTCCGTGAGCCATATTTCAGGGTCGTAAGCAAGCGAGTTGACACAGTTTGCCTTCTTGCCGGAGCATATACTTTTGGCAATCAACGAAATGTTATTGCGGAAATGCTCGTCACGGCATACCGCATAGCTTCTTCCCCTTTTGTTTATCACACCGGGATAGAACCGTGATATGTCGATGACCTTCGGAGAAACACGTCTTATAAAGTAGTTCTCCATATCAAGAAGCAGCCTGAAGTTGCACGAGCGGTCAGTTGAGCGTACATATCGTCCGTTGACATAGTACAGCTTAGGATCCGTTATGCGTACAAGTATAATCTTCTCCCTGTCGTACACAGCGGTAACCGAGTCAATGAACTTGTCAAGCATAGGCTTCCACACCGCTTCATCCTTTATATCGAGCCGTTTCAGCCGACTTTTGTTTTCCTCGTAGAAACGTGATTGTATAAACGCTTTTCCGCCCGAATAAAGCAAATCTCCGAGCCTGTAAACAGGCGTGGAAACAGCGTAATAAAGGTCCGTTATAAGCGCATCAGCCTTGTTTTCGGCAAGGTATTCGTCATAGCCTTTGGAAAGGTTGTAGTAAAGAGGCACAACACCGTCACGGAAGTATTTCTCATCAACATCGCAGTGCGCTCCGTTCATAGTAAGCTGAGATATGAACAGATGTGAACGATCGGTTTCTACATCGTTATCGTCCTTGAAAAGTTCCGAAATCAGTGCCGAGCCGAGAAGTGCAAACGATTGCTGTTCGGGCTTCTCTGCATATCTCGCAAGCTCTATTTTACTGCCGAGTGCCGTTGCCACCTGCTTTTTTAGCGTATCGTATATCGACAGCCCGAAATAACGTGCATTATCATCGGACAAAAGCACCGCTCTGTGTTCAGTGCCGTAATCCTTGAACGCATAAGGAATGTATCCGCAAAGGTCGGTATTCACCTTACCTGTTGCGGTATCACGCTTGAGCCTTACACAAAGTAACGCTCCTATCTTCTCAAAGCGTGTCGCAGGGTCAGCAGGAATAAGCGAGCCGAGCGAATAAGCCACAGGAACACGTCTGCCGTCTGTGCACTCTATAACATCATATTCGGCAATGGCGTTAAGTCCGTTGCCGATAATTATATCCGCTCCGCTCTCCGCAGCCTTTACCGCCTGATTTCTCCACTTAGGCTTTACCGCAGGCGTATGACGTTCATTCCACGAGCAGAAGAAGAATATGTACTCTGCGCCCGCTTTTCTGAGCTGTGACACATACTGCGATATATCCTTGTTCACAGTCGCAGAAATGAATCCGACATTTATATTGTTGATATTTACTATGCTGAACTTTTCTCCGCCCTGTGTGCAGTCGTTCTCGGTTATAACCGTAAGCGGATACTTTTCGAGCGACTGCGGCGATCTCTGCAGAAGTCCTGCGTTGACGGCAAGTGCGTCTATTCCGCTCTTGCATACAGCGTCGGCAATCGTTGACGGGCAGTTGATGACACGGCTGTCCTCGAATGTATACGCCTTTTTATCGTTAATATCCGTATCAAGCATCGCAACGGAAAAATCAAACGAACCGAATATTCCGCCGAGCGATGAAAAAGCCTCGTCAAAAACGGGCATTCCCTTTGCCGCATTTTTCTGCATTTCAGCCGAAACGGTAATATCGCCGCCTATCATCACGGTGCATTTATGGTGGTCATTGCACAGCCTTCCGTCCTTGCCGGCAAAGCGCCTTGCATTATAATCACCTGCCGTTTTTCTTATCATCGAATGGTCGAACTGCACCGCCTTAGCGCCTTTGGATTTGGGAAGAACGGCTTCGGCGGGAGCAGAAGAAACGCCCAGCTTTTCCATATGCCCGGTCATTATAAAACTGCGTACAACAAACGAAACCTTACCGCTTTTTGTGAAGCTGTCAAGCCTGCAGGAATTCTTTCCGCTGTAGCACACAAAAGAATATTTTCCGCTTTCATTCGAATCGGCATAGATCTTGAATCCGTCACACTGCGAGTTGTATCTCCATGACAATGTGCATATACCGTCGCTTCCGACTATTGCGGTAAGTCTGCGTGGAGTTTCAAGCGGACACGCTATGACGATTTCGGACTCTCCGAAAAAATTATCCGGACCGTCCGCAATTCTGAACGCCTTGACCTTATACTGCATAGGAACGCCGTTCGCACGTTTTTTCATCACGGCAGTAGTGCCTTTGACGTTAATTACACCGACAAAATGATTCTTGCCGACAGGCGACGCAAACACACGGTAGCCGTCAGCATATTCAATTTTATTCCAGATAAGCTCTACTACTCCCTCTCCTGTCTTTACGGTAACAGGGAATTTCGGCTGTCTTTCACGAAGTTGCATGAAGTTCATAAGCTATCCTCTCAAAATCAGATATTGCTGAGTATCCAGTTGACAAACGAGGCTCTCTCGCTGTCTACGGGCGTTTCGCTCTGCCGTGTTTTCGGCTTGTCTGTGATTTGCTTGTAATATTCGTTCAGCTTGTCAAAATTTCTGTAGAAATTATAATAACCGCCGATATAATGCTGAACATCGTCTATTCTTATTCTGTAGCTGTCATGACGTACGCAGAAAGTGTATACTACCGATTCCGGCACCTTCATATACATTGCTATCTCGGGATAGAGATAGCCGCCAAGCATATAATGCGCACGTCGGTAAATCGTCCTGATAAATGCTTCAAAGTTGAATCTCTGCATATATGAAACATATATATTCTTCTCTTTTATCCTCTCATAAAGGCTGAAAGCCGCCATAAGAAGCTCAAGGAATGTATGGAAGGTCGTATCCTGATTGAAAATCTTGTTCAGATTATCATTTGCGTTCTTAAGACCGAAGTTCAGATAGCGTTCCTTCGGGTCGTGGATAGTGACCTCGTTTACCGCATACGCTATCCAGTGGTCGCAAAAACGTGTATAATCATTCTTGATGAAATAATCGAGCGCTTTTTCTGCAGCTTCAAGATAACGGTTGTCTTTTGTGATACTGTACGCTCTTGCAAGTGCAAATGTCGCCTCGCCGTCATAGTACACGATCCTGTCACGTTCCTTGCGCTGAAAATCGGGGAAGGATAAAACGTGATAATAGCTGCCGTCCTCTTCCTGCATATCAAGAACAGAGTTTGCAAGAGCGGCTATCAGCTTATCATACCTGTCGCTGTCAAATACGGCGGCATAGGTGGACAAGGTCACTATAGCGATAGCGTTACCGCCGAGTTTTATTTCATCCGACTTACGTTCTACAAGATAGGCGTGGTCGCTGTCGGAATATTCTATGCTCTGCATAAGGAAGTCTATCGTGCTTTCAATCTTCGGCACGAGCTTCTCGTCCTTTGTGGTATCGTACTGCATTATAAGGCTCCAGATAGTACCGGAATGACGCAGTATGTTATATGTAACGAAATGAAAATCGTTCACAGGATTTACGCCGTAATCAAACTGTCCGTTATCTTTGACGGCATTCGCAAGATATACCGATGACGTTTCTATGACCTGCTTAATATCGTCTTTTGTCAGCTCCGACACAATTCTTCTGCCGTAGTTTTCCTCATCGGGATATAGCTTGTACAGCTTTTTGTTTTCGTCACAGATATATCCGACTGTTGTAAACGATAACACATTGTCGGGGATTGATTCAAGGGTGGTGCGGCTACTGAGGAAATCCCTGATTTTATTATCGTCAAGAGTGCCGTTCTTATAGTTTATAAGTCCGCAGCAATTGAGCTGTGCTTCAAGAAGTGCGGTTTCAAAGCCTGTATCGAAGCTGACGCCTTTTTTGAAGAAAAATTCACGGCTTGAGCGTATTTCTTCCTCAAATTCCGCACGGGTACAGATCTTACAGCTGTTTACACAGTCAACCTTTACCCACAGCGGAACAATATCATTATCCGAAACATACTTTTCGGCACTGTTCATAGCCGAGGCGAATGCCGACAAAAAGTCCTCGCCTTCTCCCGTGAACAAATCGGCGGTACGACTTCCGTCGGTTATGCTTACAAATACAATGTCGTGTCTGAAAAGCGTGCCGTGTTTATAATTGCCCAGTTCTCCCGAAAGATAAGGGTCATTGGTTATGAAATCCTTAAGAAGTTTTTTCTTTGCTCTGAACAGCTTTAAATTACTGCCGATAGGGGTTTTTGCACTCATAGGGTATCCTCACTGAAGCATATAGATATTTTAATTAGTATACCATACTTCACAAAAAATGTCAAATGAATTAATTGACCTTTTCGGCTCGGAGTAGTATAATAATGATACAAAATCAAAAGGATGTGTCGGAATGGATAACAGTAAATACAGAAATTTTGCGGAGAAAAACAAGGAAGATATTATTTCTCTGCTGTCAATGCTTGTAGAAGTGCCGAGCATAGAAGGAAAAGCGGAAGTAAATTTTCCCTTCGGAAAAGAGCCTGCAAAGGCACTCGGAATAATACTTGACAAAGCCAAAGAAATGGGCTTTACGGTAAATAACCGTGAAAATTATTACGCAACGGCCGACTATCTTCCCAACGGCGAAAGCAAGCCTTCTCTTGCGGTGCTGTGCCACCTTGACGTTGTTCCTGCCGGAAAGGGCTGGACGTATGATCCGTTTAAGGTCACCGAAAAGGACGGTATTCTCTACGGCAGAGGTGTTACCGACGATAAAGGACCTGCGGTATCCGCACTTTACGCTCTGTACAGCATAAAAGAGCTTGGCGTAAAGCTGTCAAAGGGTGTACGGCTGATATTCGGTACAAACGAGGAAAACGGCTCTGCCGATATTGAATACTATCTCAGAAATGACGAAATGCCTTCAATGGTGTTTACTCCGGACGCATCCTATCCGCTTATAAACTGCGAAAAAGGTATGGCAAGGACACAGTACACGGCGCAAATGAGCAATGACGACATTTTGGAAATCAGCGGCGGACAGGTGATAAACGCCGTTCCTGCCGAGTGTTACGCAGTTCTCGCTTCAAAGCACGATGAGGCTGTTTGTTCATATATTGCAAATAATAAGAACAACTGTTGCTTTACCGCAGAACAGACGGGAAACGGTATAAAAGTTATCTGCAAAGGCGAATCTGCTCACGCATCTACTCCGCAAAAGGCGAAAAATGCAATAACGGCAATGCTCAAAATGCTTGTGACGCTTGATATTAAGGATGAAACAAAAAAACTGCTCGGTGATATTCTGAAACGTTATCCATACGGAGAAACAGACGGTTCTTCACTGAGGGTTGCCTGCGAGGATAAATCGGGTGCGCTTACCTGCGTTTTAAGCCTTATAAACGCTGAAAACGGCAGACTTGACTTTAATACCGACATAAGATTTCCGATGAGTATGACATTATCTCAGCTGAAAAGCAAGATGGAAAATGCCGTAGACGGCACGGGTATTTCAATAGCGGAATTTACAGGCACAAACGCTCATTATGCCTCTCCCGACAGCTTTCTTGTAAAGACGCTTCTTGATGTATACGAGGAGCATACCGGCAAAAAAGGCGAATGTATAGCTATCGGCGGAGGAACTTATGTACACGGGATTGAGGGCGGTGTCGCCTTCGGCGTTGAACATCCCGACACGGATTACAGGATACACGGTGCGGACGAATTCGTGCCTGTCGGGGAGCTTCTCGACAACACGATAATTTTCGCAAAAGCAATAGAAAGGCTCTGTCAGTAATTTTAAGCCCGTCACTTTCATAGAATGTAAAAACTCTTTGAAAGGACGGGCATTTTATGTGCTTGAATTTTTGCAGATTATTTAAAGCGGAAAGCAAGGAGCATACTTTCAGCGAAGCCGAAGAAATGCGTTCACGGCTGGAGTATCTTCAAAGCAGGCTTGAAAAGACACGTCAGCTTTTCGATATGGAAACAGACCCAGAAAAAATCGAGGCAATCGTCTATGAAGAAAAGGCGATACTTATAAGGCTTGACCATCTGATTAAGAACGCAAAGGAGCGTAATATTACCATAAGCTACTGCGACAGAATCTGAGATTTCCATTCGGATATGAGCCGTTCAAGCGAGAAAGCGGCGTTTGCGGGGCTGGTTGACGGCAGCTTTACCGCTTCTATTCCGACATTGTCACGGCAATATCGCTTATACATATTATAAGAGGTCGCACCGTTTGCAAAAATTCTTGTAACGGAAGTTTCGGCTACAAGTCCGGCTATATCGTTCGGGACTACCGAGCTTATGGTGGCATCGGACGAGCCTGTTATTTCACACGAACCGATAACATCCCATACGGCGATATTATGACTTAACAGCATCAGCTTCTTCTGCTGTACCGTTACAGGCAGGGCGCAACTAAGAACCGCCGACATCACCTTCCAGAAACGGTTCTGAGGGTGTCCGTAGAAAAACTGTGCCTCCCGTGACTTCACGGACGGAAACGAGCCTAATATAAGTATACGGCTGTTTTTGTCGTACACGGGCGGGATATTGTGATATTGCGTCATTAGCGTTGCTCCTTTTATTATTATAACATTCAGAATAGCACAAAACAGCATTAATTGCAAGATGAATCGGGATAAACGAGATTACATATTACCGAAAATGCGTTTTTACAGTGCTTTATCCGGCTTTTACGGCTGACATCCGATAATGAAACGGTAAAAGAGTCTTACGGCAAAAACAAAAGCATAACGGCAAAATATCAAGAAAAACGTACTTATTTGCAACAGACTGAAATAAAGTGAAATCGTAAGAAAGAAATAGAGAGAAACAGCGATATTTAAAGAGATTTAAAGAGAAATAGATATATATTTAGATTTTGTGCAAAAAATCGTTTGACAAAAGGCTGACGGATGGCTATAATATTAAACGTTGTGAAAATAATCAAACAGAGGTCAAACCTCAAGAGTAATTGAAAGGAAAGAATCAGAATGTCAACATTTATGCCTAAAGCTGAAACAGTTGAACGTAAGTGGTATATTCTCGATGCAGCAGGAAAGCCCCTCGGCCGTGTTGCTGCAAAGGCTGCTCACATTCTCCGTGGTAAGCACAAGCCCACATACGCACCTCACTGCGACTGTGGCGATCATGTAATCGTAATTAACTGCGCAAAGGCAGTTTTAACAGGCAACAAGCTTGAGAACAAGTACTACAGATGGCACACCGGCTACATCGGCGGTCTTAAGGAAGTACAGTACAGCAAGCTCATGAGCGAGAAGCCCGAAAAGGCTATGCAGCTCGCAATTGAGGGTATGCTCCCCAACAACACACTTGGCAGAAAGGCCGCAACAAGAATGCGCCTTTATGCAGGTGCAGAGCACAAGAACGGCGCTCAGAAGCCCGAAGAATTCAAATATTAAGGAGGGATAACAATGTACGAATCAAAGCCTTATTACTACGGAACAGGTAGAAGAAAGCACTCAGTTGCCAGAGTACGTGTTTATCCCGGCAGCGGTGTTATTACTGTAAACGGTCGTGGCATCGACGATTATTTCGGTCTTGAGACATTAAAGCTCATCGTTCGTCAGCCTCTCGCTCTTACAGGAACAACAGAGAAGTTTGACATTGTCTGCACAGTTGCAGGCGGCGGTGTTACAGGTCAGGCAGGCGCTATCCGCCACGGTCTTTCAAGAGCTTTACTTCAGTACAGCGACGAGCTTCGTCCCGTACTCAAGAAGGCAGGCTTCTTAACTCGTGACCCCAGAATGAAGGAAAGAAAGAAGTACGGCTTAAAGGCTGCACGTCGTGCTCCCCAGTTCTCAAAGAGATAATCACTGCCCTATACATCGGATTTTATCGGATGTGGGCTTTAAGATTTACTCGTATCGGATGCGAGACAATTTAACGACAACTACCCTCTCCGAGATTTCGGGGAGGGTTTTGTGTTACCTTGGTGTGATTTTCTTGACTTTTGGGCTGTTTTATAGTATTATTAATTAGATAAACGTATATCAAGGGTGAAACACAATGGATATAAAAATAACACCGTCAAAGCTCAGCGGAAAGCTGATAGTGCCGCCGTCAAAGAGCATTTCTCACAGGATGCTCATATGTGCGGCTTTTTGCGACGGTACGACGCATATAGATAACCTGCTTGAGTGTATGGACCTGCACGCAACAATAAACGCATTGACGGCACTCGGCGCAAAAATAAACGGCAAAGACGGCAGTTATGACATTACGGGAATAACTCAGCCCTCACAAAAAGCCGCAGTGGATTGCTTTGAAAGCGGCTCAACGCTAAGATTTATGATACCGATATTCTCGGCTTTCGGCTGTGAAGCGGAATTTACGGGCAGAGGAAAACTCCCCGAAAGACCTATAACGCCGCTGATTGAGCCTATGACGGAAAACGGTGCTGTGTTCGAAACGCTTTCAATGCCGTACAGGGTCAAGGGCAGGCTGAACGGCGGAAAGTATTATATTGACGGAAGTGTTTCATCGCAATTTATAACAGGGCTACTGTTCGCACTCTCTGTACTTTCAAAGGACAGCGAGATAATTCTTACTACCCGTCTTGAGTCGAAGCCTTATGTCAATATTACAATAGATTGTATGAAGCAGTTCGGGGTCGGGGTTTGCAAAACAGAGAACGGTTATTTTATAAAAGGCGGTCAGAAGTATCAGCCGCATAATTGCACGGTGGAGGCCGATATGTCGCAAAGTGCGTTTTTTCTTGCGGCAAACTGTGCAGGCTCGGATATAGAACTTACAAATCTCAACCTGAACAGCGTGCAGGGCGATAAGGCTATAGTTGACATTGCCGAAAAATTCAGAAACGGCGGCGATCTGTCGGTAATAGATGCATCGGATATTCCCGACCTTGTTCCTGCGATTGCGGTGATGATGAGCTTCTGGGAAAAGCCGTGCAGGATAATCAACTGCGAGAGATTACGCATCAAGGAATGCGACCGTCTTGCCGCCACCACAGAGCTTATAAACGATTTAGGCGGTAAAGCAATTTCTACGGAAAACAGCATTGAAGTATTCCCTGTTGAAGCGTTCAAGGGCGGTACGGTACGCAATTATAACGATCACAGGATAGCAATGGCAGGCGCTGTTGCGGCTACGAGATCAACAGGCGAGGTAATTATAAAAGGCGCAGAATGTACAAACAAATCCTATCCGGGATTTTTTGACGATTTCAGGGCGCTCGGAGGTATAGCAGATGTCATCAGCGTTTAAATTCGGAGAGCTTTCGGTTTCAATATTCGGCGAATCGCACGGAAAGGCTATCGGTGTTGTGATAGACGGGCTTCCGGGTGGAATCAGAATCGACTTTGACGCTGTGCTTGACTTTATGGCAAGACGTGCGCCGAAGAAAGACGGCACAAGCACAATGCGCAGTGAGAAGGATTTCCCGAATGTAGTATCGGGAATGGTGGACGGTGTGCTGACAGGCACTCCCCTTTGCGCTGTGATACAGAATACAGATCAGCATTCGGCTGATTATAAGAGCGTGAGCCACCTTGCACGACCCGGTCACGCCGATTATACGGGATATGTGCGTTATAACGGCAGTAACGATCTGCGTGGCGGTGGACATTTTTCGGGAAGAATTACCGCACCGCTGGTTTTTGCGGGAGCGATAGCATCGCAAATACTCGAAAGCAAGGGGATAACCACAGGGGCGCATATCCTGTCGATAATGGACGCAGGCGATGAACGCTTTGACCCTGTGAACGTGAATGCCGAGCAATTAAAGCAGGTCAGAAGCCGCTATCTTCCGCTTATCAATACTGATGTTGAGCAGCAGATGAGAGATGTTATAGCAGATGCGGCGGCAAAGCTTGATTCGGTAGGCGGAATTATCGAATATGCGGCGGTCGGACTTCCTGCAGGCATAGGCTCGCCTATGTTCGACGGCATCGAAAACAGGATTTCACAGGCGGTATTCGGCGTACCTGCTGTCAAGGGCATTGAATTCGGCGCAGGCTTTGATGTTGCGAATATGTACGGCAGTAACAACAATGACGAGTTCTGCATTGAAAATGGCGAAATCAGGACAAGGACGAATAACCACGGAGGCATTTTAGGCGGTATCACAAGCGGTATGCCTATAGTATTCCGTGTTGCGATGAAGCCTACCCCGTCAATCGCCCGTCCGCAGAAAACAGTTGATTATACCACTATGACAGAAGAAACGCTTGGTATCAAGGGCAGGCACGATCCCTGCATCGTTCCGAGGGCTGTACCCTGCATTGAGTCGGCGGCAAACCTTGCGATTTTATCTTATGTTATCTGACGTTCATATCTGAAAGGAGGAGCAATATGAGTATACCGGTTCCTAAATACACGCTCTATGACCGCAAGGACATTGAGGTGCTTGTGGCATATATTCTGTACAAGGTCGGCAGTATCACAAAAGACGAGCTTATGCGATGCACGGTCGACCACGATTTTGTAATGTATTTCGATCTTATCTGCTGTCTTTTCGATATGGAAGATAAGGGTCTTATAATCTGCGAAAAAGCCGGCAATGACGAAACCTGTCTGCCAACGGCGAAGAGCGAATATCTCGCTATCGAACTTGCTTACACTATTCCCCTTTCGATAAGGGAGGACACGATATACTACGCAAAGAAAATCACTTCACATTCACGGCTCGAAAAAACCGTCAAGACCGAGATAGTAAAGGTCGAGCAAGGCGGCTATCAGCTTTGCATACGGTTTATAAACGAGATGGGCGGAACGGATCTTATGGAACTTAAAATCTACGCTCCGACAAAGGAAAGCGCCGAACAGATGGAAAAGAGGGTTTTCGACAATCCTGTGGGTGCGTACAGAAACGTACTGAATTCATTTATTCAAGGGTATCTCACCGTATCGGAAAAGGAGATACAGGAAGTGCTTGATGATACAAAGATATAAAGCAATCCCGGTGAGATATGCCGGGATTATTTTTTGTCCGTGCGTTTGCTGTATTGACAATTTGCGGTTTAAATGTTATGATTAAGGTAATATAATAAAATAAATGGGAAAGTGTCAAAATATGATGAAAATTAAAAAACACGTCACGCTGACAGCCGTTGTTCTGTCGGCGATTATTCTTGCGGTAGGCTGTTCGGCTGACAGCAACAATTCCGCTACTGCGACAACTTCAGTAACTCCCGAAACAACTCCTGCTGTTACTACAACGGCTAAGCCTGCTCCACAGACTACAGTTACTACAACAACTACTAAGAAACAGGAAACAAATAAACCTGTTGAAACTACTACAACGACTACAACTGTTGTAACCACCACAACAAAGCCCGCTCCTGAGTGGACTGAGGAAAAGGTAAGTGCAACAAAGTATGTCAACACTGATTGTTATAGCCGTAAAAAGGCTGTACTCGGTGCAGAGACAGTTCAGATATATAATGTCAACGACAAGGTTAAGGTCGTTGCAAAGACCAATACAGGGTATTTTAAACTTGATACCGGTGCATTTATACACGGTGACTATCTGAGTGATAACAAGGTTACGGTACAGACAACCACGACTACTGTTGCTACAACGAAGAAGCCTACTGAGAACAAGCCTCTGAACGAAGACACTCCTAATTATGGTGCTATACCTGAGCCGTGGACTGAAGAGGATATATGGTATGTCTTTGACACGGTAGAAAAGTACGCTAAAAGCAAAGGTTATAATGGCTGTGACTTTTCTCGAAAGATAACACACTATAGCGATGAGCTTGGTTTGTGGTCATTTGGCGAATTTGGCGATTACTCCGTTGTCGGCAAGGCGTGGGCGTATGGCTCAACTGGCGCAGATGAGTTTGTTTTCTACGACAGTTATGACAAGAAAAAAATATTGAAAATTTCATATATCGAATGAAAAAAACGGTAGATGAATGTATTGCTAACAAGTGTGCGCCTCCTTTTTATGATACTTACAAGATAACCGTCACAACAGGCAAAGATATGCTAAAACTTTACGAACACGAGGGTATGACACAAGACGAATACCCTGAAGATGAGATTTTCAATTGTAATGCAAATACAGCTTATGTATTTGTTCTTAATCATTAAACGATTATAGCCACATCGGGAAAATGTGGCTTTTAAATAAAGGGAAAAAGCAAAACGTAACATCATACAGCTTGTAAAAAGTCAGTTTTAAATTTTATCCGTTCTCTTTTCTTACGCTTAAAGACAATACGAGGGCTTTGAAAATCAAAGCCCTCGCATTATTTTACATATTTACTTTACCATATCGCTGTTATTGATAGCGGAAACAAGCGCGCTGACGGAGCTGTTGATGATGTCGGTATGGATGCCTGCGCCCCAGAACGAGTTTCCGTTCTTGTCGCATATCTCAACATAAGCCGCCGCCTTTGACTTTGAGCCTACCTCAATAGCGTGTTCATTATATGTTACTAAGCTGTAGCTAAGTCCAAGACCGTTCTTTATAGCGTCGCTCACTGCATCAAGTCTGCCGTTGCCGCTGCCGGTGTACACTGCCGTACTGCCCTTGTAATCTGCTGTAACTGTAGCTGTGATTCCGCCGTTTTCCTGCTTATAGTGTGCCTCGGTGATTTTCAGTGCGGTTTCCTTATTCACAAAATTACTGCGGAATACTTCGTACACTTCATCGGGAGTAAGCTCCTTATGCTGATGATCGGAAACGGATTTAACCGTATAGCCGACTTTTTCACGGAACTTCTTAGGCAGGTCTACACCGTACTTCTGCTGTAAAAGATAACCGATACCGCCCTTTCCGCTCTGGCTGTTGATACGGATAACGTCACCGTCATACTGTCTGCCTATATCCATAGGGTCTATGGGCAGATAAGGAACTGTCCAATGCTCAGGGTCCTTTTCCTCACGCCACTTCATACCCTTTGCGATAGCGTCCTGATGTGAGCCTGAGAATGCCGCAAACACGAGAGAGCCGCTGTAGGGCTGTCTGTCGTAGACCTTCATACAGGTCATCTTCTCGTAAACCTCTGTTATCGAGGGCAGATCCGAGAAATCAAGCTTCGGATCTACGCCGTGCGAGTACATATTAAGAGCAAGCGTTACTATGTCAACGTTACCGGTACGCTCACCGTTTCCGAACAGAGTACCCTCTATTCTGTCAGCGCCGGCAAGCAAGCCAAGCTCGCTGTCTGCAACGGCACAGCCTCTGTCATTATGGGGATGAAGCGAAACGATAACGTTCTCCCTGTTCACCATATTCTTGCACATATACTCTACCTGACTTGCGTAAACGTGCGGAAGCGACATTTCAACGGTAACGGGCAGATTGATTATAACCTTATCATCGGGGGTGGGCTGCCATACGTCAAGCACCGCATTGCATATCTCAAGCGCAAATTCAGGCTCTGTTCCGGTAAAGCTCTCGGGCGAATACTCAAACTTGAAATCGCCGGGTGTCTTTTCTCTGTATTCCTTGAGCAGCTTTGCTCCTTCAACGGCTATGTCAATAATCTCGTTCTTGGGCTTTCTGAATACCTGTTCTCTTTGTGCTACAGAGGTGGAATTATACAGATGTACAACTGCGTGCTTTGCACCTGCAAGCGCTTCAAACGTTTTCTTTATGATGTGTTCTCTTGACTGTGTAAGTACCTGAATAGTAACGTCATCGGGGATAAGGTCCTGTTCTATCAATGCACGGCAGAATTCATATTCCGTTTCGGACGCTGCGGGGAAACCTATCTCAATCTCCTTGAAGCCTATCGCTACAAGCACCTTGAAGAATTCAAGCTTTTCTTCAAGATTCATAGGAACTATAAGCGCCTGATTTCCGTCACGCAGATCGACACTGCACCATATAGGAGCCTTGTCTATGTACTCCTTTTTTGTCCAATCAAGACACTGTACGGGAGGCATGAAATATCCTCTGGAGTATTTGTTTGTGTTCATTGTACCTTTCATAAATTATGTCCTTTCCCTATTTGGTTTTCCGATGCAGGCATTTAAAAAGCAATGTAAATACACAAAACCCCGCCTCTGTAAAGAGACGGGGTAAATCCTCGTGGTACCACTCTTTTTGACACAGCGTTTACTGCCGTGTCCGCTTATGCCACATCTAACAATGTGCTTCTCTGTAACGGGAGAACCCGTCATAACTTACTGCAATGTTCAGTCATGCGACTCTCAGGCGAGCTATATCCGACCTTTAATATTGCCTTGCACCAAACGGCAACTCTCTGTAAATAAACGTGCGGCTTTTTTCCTGATCAACGTCTTTTCCTATTAACAGATATTATTATATCTCAGAAAAACACATTTGTCAATAGTTTTTTACAAATTATTCACCTATCATTTCAATAAGCTGTTGCTGACTTATGACCGTAACGCCGAGCTGTTGCGCTTTTGTCAGCTTGCTTCCTGCTTCCTCACCTGCGAGAACGTAGCTTGTTTTCTTGGAAACCGAGCCGCTGCACTTGCCGCCGTTCTGCTCTATAAGCGTTTTTGCCTCATCTCTTGTCATATCGGGGAGCGTTCCCGTTATAACAAATGTCAGACCTGCCAGCTTGTCGCTCTTTACATCAGACTGATATACCGTGTTCACGCCGTAAGATTTCAGCCTTTCGATAAGCTCCGTCATATGAGGCTCGTGAAGTGCAGTGAAGATGTTATTTGCAAGAATATCACCGAAATTCTCTACAGCGGAAATTTCTTCGGGCGAAGTTTCCGACAGCTTTTCTATACTGCCGAAGTGCTTCATCAGAAGCTGTGCGTTTTTCTGACCTATACCCTTTATTCCGAGTGCGAATAAAAGCCTGTCGGGAGAATTGGTTTTTGAGTTTTCGATATTTGCAATCAGCTTTGAAGCCGAAACCTTTGCAAAGCCCGGCAGCATTTCAAGGTCCTGCTGTTGAAGTCCGTAAAGATCGGCAACGGTGCTTATAAGTCTGTTTTCTACAAGCTGTTTTACTACCGCTTCTCCCAGTCCGTCGATATTCATAGCCGGTCTTGAGGCGAAATGCTCGATATTTTTAAGAAGCTGTGCGGGGCAATCAATGTTCACACAGCGGATAACCGCCTCGTCCTCTGCCCTTTCCGCCTTTCCGTGACAAACGGGGCAGATATGGGGTATAACGAACGGTTCGCTGTTTTCGGCGTGGCTTACGCTTCTTACAACCTCAGGGATAATATCCCCTGCCTTGCGGACAGCGATAATATCGCCTATTCTTATATCCTTGCTGTCGATATAGTCCTGATTATGAAGCACCGCTCTTGATACGGTAGTACCTGCAAGCCATACAGGCTCGAACACGGCAACGGGAG
>ULVR01047991.1_pt1 | contig 16573 bp, 25 predicted proteins | sample 1959601 | NCBI WGS metagenome assembly ULVR01 (sample SAMEA4835791, study PRJEB28245) | human gut metagenome | biome: gut microbiome; material: fecal sample | place: Denmark | collected 2008
GCAGCAGGGTCCATATTACCTTTGTTTGCATTCTGCAAAAGTGCAGCTACACCTGGATCTATACCAGCGTTTTGTACTAAAATTTTTTCAGGTTCGTACATAGTTCTCATAAATTTTGATTAAATTAATATCTTGATATTCTTCTTTCATACATAGGTTCATATCTATGCATTCTTTCCTCTTCACGTTCACGATCTAAATATTCATCGTCTTCGTCATAGTCATAACCGTAGCGAGTCATTCTTCCTCCTCTACCTCTTCCACGTCCTCTACCACCACGAGCGTAACGATACTCATGCTCTTCATCTTCATCGTCTTCAAGCATTAACATCGTCTTAGTTTCTTTGCGCAATTTATCACACATAATATAGCAATAGTAATACCACATCTTTCCTTCTTCTATGTCTTTATCATTCAACCAAGCTTTTGCTAGTTCTACAAAGTACTTAATGTGATCACTGCTTGTCATAGTAACAACTGCACGATAATAGTCTGAACGTATCATGTTGAGAGCAACGTACCAATCATACTTGTTGTATTTCTCACCTTTCAGATTGATTCCGTACTGGTTAGCGATTGAAGTAGTTTCTTCTAAACTCCAATGTTCTCCACGAGAGCCATCTTCGTTTTCCATCTTAGAGACTGCTTTTAGTGCACATTCTTCATTGAAGTGTGGACCATACATAGCCTCATGACGCTCTATTTTCAGTCTTTCTCTCATTGCATTAATTGATTTAATTATTCGACTTATAAAGTTCATTTTGATAAATCTATTATTCTAGTATTTTCTACATTGATTAACTTGTTACTGTTATCAATTTGGTACTTATAAATAGTTCGTTTTTTAAAATCAAAGTGAAGGAGTCGCTAAAACCAATTACGATAATTACGCTTATATTCTTTTTTAGTATGAATAAATAGTGATTGTGTATTGCGAATGTCGATACTATGTGTTAGGAGCGTATCTCTTTTATTTATTACGATTGATGTCAAATTGTTTGGTTTGATTTCCACTTTAAAGTCAGTTGATCTAACTACTATTGTAGTATCGTGTACTACTTTCTACTCCTATATCTGTACCTATTTCAACTCCTTCTCTTTGATTTTCAATTTCTTTACTGTAGCTTGTACTTCTTGTATCAAGCTATCTTTGGTTTCTTTAAATTCATCTAGAGTAAGCTATAGAACTCTATTATCATTCTTCTACTATGTTGCTAGCTATTCATAGTAAAGATAGTTATTAGTTACTCTATCTAGTTCTCTATTCTTCTTATCTAGCTGGTTATTCTAATAAAAACAAATGGCAGTGATTATCATAATGATAATCACTGCCATTGCTTTGTAATTCCTTTTAAACCAACCGATAATGTTACTTGTTAATCTTTTTGCTAGACTTATCAGTATTGGTATCATTTGTAATAGTATTTTGTTCTTCTAAGATGTCTGTTATATCTACATCTAAATATTTTTCTGCCTTAGACTTTATTATCTTTGTAAACAGTTTTGTTATTAGTGAATTAGGTTTTAATGCTTTCCTAGACTCTAATAATGAAATTATTTCTGCAACACATATAGCACCTGCTGCAACTTTAGCTAGCACCAGATCCGCATATGTCATAAATATAAACTTATCTAAAAAAGTAAAACCAGCTATCATTATAGCTGCAAACCCTAACTTCTCTAGAGTATTCCAGAACTTACCAGATTCAAAATGTTTAGATCCGGTAAACTTTTTGCAAACTTTATAACCATAGATTAAGTCTAATATTATGAATAAGAACGTAACTCCTATCAAAGGCACTGATGGGGCTAGTATAGTTGCAAGTCCACCTAACCAACCTATTATAGATTGGTATCCGTTAGCAAATATACGTTTTACGAGGTTCATTATCTATTCACTTCTACTTAACACGTTACTTAAGTTTTATCTGAAATAAAAATGCTAGTCAGTATGATTACTGCTAGCATATGTTAAAGTCTCTGCAATTATATAACTATAACGTACTCATTATTCGTATGTTCTATTTCCCTTACGTATATCCAAGTAATCTAATAGCTCTTTATGTTTAATAGTTTTATTAAGTAAAGAATAACAGTTAGCATGTTTAAACCATCCTATGTAACTAGCCATCTTTCTTCTATAATATTTATAGTTAGTACTTCTTTTATTCAGTTTGGCATTCTTCTTACAGTATTTTTTCTTTAATACTTTTCTAACTAAAGTAAAGTTGTGATATATTTTATATCCTACAAAATCTATACTTCTACTTTCTACTGGGAATACCTAATAGTTATTCTTTAACTATAGTTTTAAGTTATCTTTTAAATACTACTTTATATCTCTAAGTAATGTCTACAAAGACTCTTTATCTTTATAAAGTATTACTATATCATCTGCATATCTATAATAATACTTTATGTTTTTATCTTCTTTAACCCAGTGATCAAAGTAAGATAGATACAGATTAGCAAAGAACTAAGATAAGTAATTACCAATAGGTACTCCTTCTGAGGAATCTATTATTTCATCTAGTAACTATAATAGTTCTCTATCTGCAACTTTTATTCTAATTATTTGTTTTAATATATCATGATCTACTGAAGGATAAAACTTTTTAATATCTATTTTAAGACAGTATTTAGTATTCTCTCTATCTTTCAGATCGTGCTATATCTACTTAAGTACTTTGTGAATACCTCTTTTCTTAATACAACTATAAGTCTAAGGTATCATCTAATTAATCCACAAAGGTTCCATTATGTTCATAATAGCGTGATGTACTATACGATCTGGAAAGTAAGGTAGTTTAAATATTATTCTTTCTTTAGGTTCATATAATTTAAAAGTAAAATACTCGGAAGTTTTATAAGTATGATTAACCAACATATCCTGTATCTACTTACAAAATCCTTCTATGTCTGCATCTACTTTCTTTACATCGTCTCTATGAGTTTTATTCTTTCTAGCATTATGATGAGCTAGCTTTATATTATCTAAATCTGTTATCTTCTAATATAAATTCTTAAATTTCTTCATAGTCTGAAATTACAAAGAGCTTTCGATATTTCACTACTAACCCTTAATAAATTATTTATATTTTTTACCAAGTGGTAAGGTCCTTCTCAGTAGTTGGCTATTATATGATAGACTGAAAAATATTATGATACGCAATTTCATTGAACTGATATTAGCATTGGAATTACTAACCTCATTATTGGAATTAAGATTGAATAGACCTGCTTTGCTGCTATTGTCAGAGTTACTACTTTTTTACTTAAAACTAATAATGCATACTCGTTCTAATTCTAGAGAAGCAACCTGTGGGTATTACTTAACTATACCGTATTGCATAATTAAGTCATTACTCCGCCCACGGGAGATATGTTAATCGAGAACCGACATCAGCAACGGAATTACCAATCCCAGCAGCGGAATTAAGATTGAATAGACCCGCCCAGCCGCCATCGCCAGAGCGACCACCGATTAACAAACAATGTTCTGAAGTATCAGTATTATCCCAGTTATAGTCATACCAGTATGTGTTCTCTGAACCACCTGAAACAGACATAGCAAAGAAATCACAAGTAGGTGTGGCCTTAATCTCAGTTTTATAACCACTGCTGACCATTGTACTACTACATAATGGCTTATAACTAGTATTCTTGTTAGTTGAGAATTGGTCAGGCTTCATAGATTTATACCAAGTACGGTAGTCTCCGTTATAAACACTAATAACATCATCTACATGTTTCCATATATGACCAAATGGATTTTCAATTCCTCTATATCTGTTACATTTACGTGTAATAGTAGAAGTATTATGACCAGATGAATCCGTCTATTGTATAGTTACTGTAACTTCACCAGAATCACTACCTAAACTATCAGAACTTCCAGTGCGAATAAATGAGTAAGTTGTAGCTCCGTTGATAGTTGCTGTTCCTGCAGTACAACCAGGACCTAATCCGCCTTGTCTAAATCCTTCAACTGTTAATGTAGTATTAACTGCTTTTTGACTATTTCTAGTAGCATATTCTACTAAGAATAAATGACATATAGCTCTATGTTCTTCATATGTATAAAGATTCCATTTAGCTTCTCCATCAAATCCATTAGCTCTAGCCCAAGTTCTACCACCAGTTCTATTGAAGTTAACAGTAGGTAGTTGACCTTTTACACTAATTAATCTATCGTCATTTTTATACACTTCATATGCGCTAACATATGCTTCTTTATGATGATACCATCCAGGTTTAGCGTGAGGACATAATTTCAAATTATGTGTTTTTGTACTTGGAACGTAATCATCAGTATACCAAAATTCTGGTATTTTAATCATTGTATTACTTGCATTAGAAACTTGCCCACTACTAATGTTAGTATTATGATTATAATAACTATTAACAAAGTCTTCCTGTAATGGAACATATTGCTCTTTATACCAAGATAGTGTCTAAAAAGAAAAAGGTTTCATCATACTCTATATAGGTAATGTTCTATGCATATCCATATTACCAATACGAGTACAATCTGGATTAGATGATGTCTCTGACCATGATACACCATACCAGTCTGGAGCATCTAATGTTTTAATGTTACCTAATACAAAATTACTTGGTCTCTATGTAGTGGCTGGACTACTTAATATGTTATTAGTATAAGTAGAAGCCCATTTACATACTATATTAGTGTTTGTTCCCCACTATGCACTAGTTCTAATCCATATTTCTACTTCATTAGACGTAACAACGTATCCAGCTATAAATACAGCAACAGAAGAGATAGCCATACTACTTAAAATACGTAATTCTACATTTTCTACATATCTAGTAGAAGCAGTCAATATTCCATAATAAGTATATTTTTCACCAGAATCCGCTCCACCAACTATTTCAAATACTGCTTTTTTATCCTATGTTATTTCCTAATCAACTAATGGTAACGTGCAAACTTTAATCCAATTTTCAGCGTTAGCCTAATTTACACTATTTATAGAATACTTAACAGATATACTATTACTATTAAATTCTGAAACTCCATAACCATCTACCATATCTGCATTCAGATTGGTACATAGAGTAGTAGATGCTACTTGTATAGGTGCAGTGCCAGTAGATACAGTAGATATCAATTTACTACCACTAATAGTGGAACTGTTTGTTAAAGCTCCTGTCATAGTATCACCAGCTTTCTTTACATAAGTAGTAGTAGGATCTACACCCAATGCACTAGTTACATTAGCCTTAGTTATACTAATAGTACCACCATTTGCTAATGTTATATTACTACCTATCTTAACACCACCTAATGCACTAGCTGTAGCAGCAGGTAATACATACTTATTAGCTTCAGCTTCAATAGCAGCTAGTTTATTCTTTTCAGGAGTAGTATAATCATTAGTACTAAGACCTTTACCTTCAACTTTATTAACCTTAGTCTTTTCGAGAATTAATACCTAACCAGTTAAATCTTCTACATCTGTTCTTAAAGCTTCTTCTACACCAGTAGCTCTTTCTACTTCATTTGCTATAGCTGTAGCATTAGCAGACTCAGCACCTTTAGCTCTAGTTACTTCACTAGCTAAATCACTAGTTAGTTTCTATTCTGCTTTCTCTGCTCTAGTCTATTCAGCTGTTACAGTTGTATCTGTAGTAGTATCAGCTTGAGTTCTATCAAGTATCTCTTGAGCTAAATCATCAGCTACTTCTTGAATACTACTTTCAATAGCAGTAGTATCAAATGAACCTGATAAAGCATCCCAACCATCTTCAGTCCATACTACATTAGTACCAGCATCATAATGTTTACCATCTAAGTTAAATGCATTAGTAATATTATATACATCACCGACTACATTGTTGTCTTTAGGTAGAGCTTCAAATGTACTAGATCCTTTTACTTTATAAGCACCAGATAGTTTAGCATCTACTTGTGCTTTAGTATAAGTATCAGACTTGTCTGCTTTTAATGCTAATGCTGCATTAGTTGCAGCAGTATGATCTGTAATCTTATTATCAAGTTCTTCTTCTTTAGCCTTAGCTCTATTAGTTTCTACTAAGATAGCTGCATTTCTATCACTAACTTCTGTAGCAATAGCTTCTTTTCTATCCTGTACTTCCTTGTTTATAGCATTAGTATGTTGAGTATCTACTTGAGTAGATCTATTAATTTCATTCTGTAAATTAGTACTAATAGTCTATTCAGCAGATTGAGCTCTATTCTTCTCAGTAGCTATATCATTGCCTAATTTAGTTTCAGCAGCACGAGCAGTAGCAGCTTCTTTATCTATATTACTTTGTAAAGTAACTAAAGACTGTTCCAATGAATCTGAATCAATAGCAATACTAATCGTATTATCTTCACTAATACTAACATCTTTACCCGGCTTTAACTTATTAATTAAGTCATTATAATCACCAGATGTAGCTACTGGTTTAAAATCTGGTTTGTTAGTAATATTATCCCATTGTACAGCTAGATCACCAGATGCACTAATCACATTAGTTTCTTGATCAATTTCAATGTTTAAACCTGCAATGAGTTTCTTCTAATACTTTGCACGTATATCAGCAAAGGTGTCAATCATCTCAGTATGAAGTTCCTATAACTGATGCTGCTTAACAAAGTCTAAGAAATCTTTAGATGTAATAATACCAGCAGAACTTGTAGAAGCTACTGGTATTGAAACAGTTTTATTACTTCCATCATACTTAAACATTACCATAGTAATGCCATTAGGATTTGAAGTATTAAATTGTATATCCTTTATTACATCTTTTACTTCTCCATCATCTACTTTACTATCTACATCTCCAACATCTGCCTTATTATTAAGTAGATCATTTACCTGTACCTTAGTATAGTAGTTGCTAAGATCAGGTACACCTCCAGATGCAGCTAGTCTTACCCATTCGGTTCCATTGAAATATTTAATGCTACCACCATAAGGATTATCAGATAGGTCAACCCAATAATCTATTTCTTCTGGATTAGGTTGAACAGATGTTGCAAAAAATATTATTCTATTTTGTACCATATGTATACTTATTTATTAAGCTGCTGGTGCTTCTAATGCAGCAACTCTTGCGGTTAAAGCATCAATTAAATCTTTTAAAGCTTTGCCTTGAGCAGCAGCTAAAGCGTTAGTAGTACTTGTAGATGTTAATGAATTATCTACAATAGTTTTATTAGCTTGTGCAGTAATACCGTCTAACTTAGTTTTATATGCATTAGTAAAGTCATTACTAGATAATACTTTACCTTCTACTTTATCTACTTTACCTGATTCAAGTGCTTCAATTCTAGCGCTCTGATCATTGTCAGTATCATCATTTAAAGGCAACCATTTACTACCACCAGCATAATACTTAATTACATTACCTTTTGGATCTTCTGCTAAGTCAACCCAGTAATCAAACTCTTTAGGATTTGGAGCTATATAGCTTCTTGTTATTCTTGTCATATACGTATATTTTAATTATTAATTCTAATGTAATGCAAATTGCACTAAATTTTTACATCCATTTGGATCACAATATTGTATTACTGGTCTAGCTACTCTCACTGCACCAGTATTGTTAGTATCAAATACTACACTAATATTATCTGTATTTACTATAGGATGTATCCAATCTTGACCACCAACAAAAGATAATCTACCTAATGTTCTGTTAATAGGTATGTTAATTACCTCACCTTCTTTAGCTATACGATGAGGAGTCATATTATACGCATTAGCTAGTTCTGGTATGATGCTGATAGCCGAACTATCCTAATACATAATACTATAAAATATTGTTTCTTTATTCATATTACTATAACGCATTTTAAGGCGTTTTAAGCCATTTTCTTTATTAAATGAACAACTCATCCATTAAACTCTAAAAGCTTCTTAGAAGAGTCTTTTGGCTGGTATACGTCGATGTGTGACCATCCATCGGTATTAACTTCTAATCTAATAGTATATTCAAATAATTCAGCATTCTATCTTACTATATCATTTACTGCATTACTATCTAAATCCTTTACGTTAAAGTCTATCGCTTTACCTAAACAGTTTCCAATAAACACTACTTTTCCGTTTCTTCTTGTTATTAATGTGGTATTATCATTGTTTACGCACCATACAGTACCCTTATATTTGCGTTTAAAATAACTTTTCTCTGAAACTTTAGAAGAATCTTTATTCTGGGTTATAAAAATAGTATAAAAATCTTTTACTATATACTCTTTACCTCTTAAAACATTTTTTATATTCTTTTCGTGTTTCTTTACGCACCGCATACCACACAGAATTGACATAATCTATAACATGTCGATATTATACTCATCTATAGAATAGATAGATATATTTGTGTTATTATTACGTTCATCTAAGTGCCCGTCAAATTTTGCATATGTTATAATTAACTGTTTCATTATATCAGGGGATAGAGAAAGAAACCACATTGGTATTTTTTTATTTTTCCCAATTATTTGACTTACTTGTGCACCAACTGTTGAATTAACATAATAATTATATACTCCAGTACAACCATGTCTTTCATGTGAAATAGAATATTTCTTTACGTATTTCCAGTTTAATTTTGCAAGTATGTCTTCTAGTTCATTTTTGTCTCTTTCTTTTTTTAAATTAAACTTTAACTCATAGTTCCCCTATTTATTTACTCTTCCAAGATAACCATCGGAAATTACAGCCATGCACATACGTAGTAAATTTATATCATAAGTGTTAGTATTATCTTTTATACCAGCCGTTTTAAAAAACATTCTTCTACCGTGTACATCTTTTGCTAATTCTATGTGATATTTTTCGCTTTTATTGCTACGCAAATGCTACAAGTAAGTATTCCATTTTTCACTTATCTATCTATTGGTAACTCTTTTATACTTATTCGCAATACCCTTTACTAGCATTCTATGTTTATCTGTAACTGCGTATGATATGTGTTTATTTTCCGCACAATACAGTTCACCATCATAATCATATTTAATTATATCTCTTATTGGTTTGATTTCAATATTTTCAGTTTCAATATTCATCGAATATACTAAATCTGTTGGCTATATTGTCTTATACGTTCTCCAACCATTATTAGTAAGTACTTCGGTTTGATCATCAAAACAGTGTGCAGATAAGTAAATACTACTTTTATTCTTTACTAACTAACACATATTGCAACGTAATCCTCTCTATGAGAATTGTCCACCTGTTTTCCAAGTATTAATAGTGATAGGTTTATTGAATATCTTAGTACGTAATACATACAAAGTACTAAGTAATTCAGTACTTATAAACTACCATGAAGATTCACCAAACTTGTAGTAGCAATGAGGGCATACTAATTCACTTACTTTAAAATAAGGTTTTAATTTATCTATTAATTCATTTCTGTCCATACTTCGCTGTTTAAAATTTCACTTAACTCATTGCTGTCGTAAAGATAGGAAGAAATCTCTTCATCTCCCAATACGGGTGCGACAAAATCCTCGTGTAACAGGATCATTGTTCCATCAACACTTCTTCTTGCGTGGATGGGCGGAACAATTCCATGTTCCATACACCATTCTATTGTTACTATAATGTATCTCATTTTGTTATCAAATTTTCAAGTACATAATTAATTAAATCCTGCTCGGTGAATCCGTCATTCTGTTTGGTAGGGACGGAATCGAACCCGAAGGAATTGTAGAAAGCTGAACTAATCCATCCGCTATTATGGTCAGTATTGCTAAAGAATATAGGAGTTTTAGTTTTATCACCTGTCACATCATTGTTTACTATGGTGATTATTTGCTTTTTGTTTAACAAAGCGGAAACTATTGTAGATTCATTCAGTGTTCCATCAATATAGGTCTTGCCGTTTGAGTTCCTACTATTATAAGCAATACTATCTTTGTCATTGAATACGGCAAACAGCCAAGGTTCAGTAGTATTCAGTCTTTGGTCATAGATAAACTTTCCATCAACAAACGGATTGATAGTTACAAACAACACCTTAACGCCCTGCTGCAAGTTCTCTACAACACCGTAATCATCCACTCCGTCTGTCACTAGGGCGTTAGGGTAAGCTGGAATTTGCTCAATTGTGATATTACACGTATGAGGATAGGAAGCTGCAACAACTCTCCATTTCATATTATATTTAGCCTCTACAACATTGTTTGAAGGCAATTCATATTGTCCGTCATTTGTGATACTCATTGCAAGAGATTGTCCAGCTTCATTAGTATATTCATATATTAATGATTCATCGGTTATACCTGTTACCCTAACTTTGTATCCTATACTAAAAGAAGGGACCTTTGTTTCCATAACTCCAAAAGGAACTAAAGCAGAAGTTATGGTTAACTTAGATGATTCTATTTTGCCTTTAAATCTACTTCCTAAAAAGTTTTCCCATATAGTAGTATCAGCCCAATTTATTTCATACCCTCCCACACCGCTCATTGCCGCGAACAGGAAATTGTTAAGTTTCAGCGGTCTATGTTTTCCACTGAAATCCTGCAAGTATGGATTGGCTTTTAGTATCTCGTTGGTAGCACCTTGTTTTTGTACATCGTACCAGAACACCATGTGTTCTTTCACCCAATCTGCTATATTAGGTTTAGGATTAACAGTTCTATCATATTCTCTCTCATCTACGATTACTCCTCTATCATCAACATCATATTCTAATACTTTATTGCCTAATATGTGGTGCATTGTTATTGTTTTCATTTCTTTCTCTATTTCTATACATATTATCTACTAATAAATCAGCTATAACATTTATACCTAACTATTTGCTATCACTGATTAATTGTTCCTACATTACTACTAGGAGCATCTAATAGATGCCCTCTAGTAGTTCTCTATCACTTAACTATTTAATTTGATTGTGTATATTCATAAAATTAAGTCGGATTGTTTCCTATATATTGTGCAAAACCACCATAAATATCTACATAGAAATTACCATCATTTAGAGTATCATCATCTGCCAATTGCACACTTATGTCCAAAGCAGTAACTCCAGTACTATATGATATTAAAGTTGCATATATTGGATGAGCATTACTACCAGTTACACCTTCTGTTCTATAACTTCCATATACTCGTACATCACATGGAGTCCAAAAATAACTAGTCCCGCTAGTTATAGTTATTCCTACCGCTCCTGCTCCACTTCTAGTACAACTAATTTTACTATTATTAAAATTATATATACTGTGTATACTAGACGATACCACTGCATATGAACTACCATTGTACTAAACTTTAAACTTTAGAATAATACCAGAATCTGAGCAACCATCGTGCGAACAATTTGTAATGAGCCATCCCTATGGAGTACTAACTACGTTTAATATACCACCATTATTATCTTTAGCTAAAACTAAAGTTCTTTCATCTGTATAGGTATTTCCTCTATTATCATATGCAACTATGTGCAAATTACCTTCAGTTCCAGTAATAGATCTAGTTGACGGATATTGTCTACAAACAATAGTCATTTCAGTACCATAATTATTTTCACTAACACTTGGTAATATCAATTTGTTTGTATAACCGTTTTTTGCTCCAGTCATATGTATAATTTTAGAATAAGAAGGATTAGCATATACGCTTATTGCATTAGTAGAACTAGTATATAATTCTAATGCCTACTCCCAACCGTCTGATTGATAAGAATATAACTTACTATTTGAACAATATGTATCACCATATTTAGGATCATCTATATCAGATGAAGATCTATTTAGATGTGTAATATTTAGAAACCTATTTTTAGTGAAACAGTTCTCAAAATATAGATCTTTAAACGTACCAGCCTTAGCATTTACAGTACCAGTAAACGTACCATTAGATGCTCTAAATTCACCAGTACTGCTATTCATATATAGTTTAGCTGCACTAGATGAACTACCTCCGTCACCTGACCAAAATACATTATTAGAGAAATGAAATGCACCTAATACAGCATTATCTGCCAACAATGTATTAATTGCCATGGCACTAACACTAGACACTAATTCCCAATATGATGAACTAGAACTAGGAGTTTGACCGTATACTCCGCCAGAATTAACAGTCTTAACTAGATATACACCACCTTTGTAAATTACCTAATCTCTAACATATGCATTACTAGGATTTTCATAATTACTTAGACCTATTGATGATGCTGTAGCATAGTAATATCTAGTAGATGAATTCCAAACTCCTCTAAATCTAATATCTGTATATTGAGTGTTAGCAGCTGACCCATCTTGTCCATTCTAACCATCAACTACAACGGTAACGGTTGCAGATGCTGCCACAGGATTATCGTTATAAAGTGGATACTCAGATGGATTAAATGCTACAGTGTAATAATTATATTTAGCAGAACTGGTTATATTGAATGTAATATTAGATACTCCAGACCATCCACTGCCTATTTCTGTACCACTAGATGAACTAGTTGGTGCACTACTATTACTACCATATATTTCCCAATAACCAGATACAGCTGTTAATTTTCCAGTACCTGTTTTCTTGTATGCTCTAAATGTCATACTACTAGGTTCATAAGATGCAGTTCTAGTCAAACGTATTGTAGCTGCTCCTGGAGATATTACATAAGTAGTAGCATCAGTACCAGGTGTTCCTGGGTCTCCCTTATCACCCGGATCCCCTTTATCTCCATCTTGTCCATCTTGACCGTCTTTACCCCACTTAGTCCAAATAAATCCATCTTTCCAATCTCCCCATTTACCATTTTCTTTCTTACGTGTCCAACATACTTGATATGGTATGCTTTCTGTTACGCTTACTCCATTATCGGTATAAGTGAAAGTAGCACCTTTACAAGTCTTAGTAGGTATATAATCATCTTGCTAATAATCACCATTTAAATATTGTGATCCATAAGTAGGAGAAGCTGGATAATATTGCTCATTTCTACTACACAAGGCGGCTTGATCATAACTAGAGAATCTAGCAAATATATACTCATACCCATCTCCATCTTTACCTTTATCTGCGAATACAGACCATAGACCTGGTTCTGAATAATCTCCCCATTTCTATGTACTCTTATCTTTATATCTTTGAGTTACATATTCATATCTATGTGAATCGTCTACTCCCTATGGATTATCAAACCACTGTGTACCATCTGGTCCAGTACCTGTCCAGTCTGTAGTTTGATTAGAATTTGGTTTTTGAGGATATCTATCTTTATCATTATTACGTGCGTATAAGAATTCTATACTATTACCGTCTTCACCATCTTTACCATCGGCTCCAGTAAGTCTTATTAACCCAGTCCAAGCGGTCAATGAACCATCTGCGTTTTTAAATCTATGAATTTGCCATACATATTGACCTTCTGGTGGAACCATTTCAGAATCTTCAGACCATCCAGACGCAGCTTGATCAGTAGGTATACTTGGAGTAGTAGCTGATATTTTATATCTATATTGATAATTACCGCCACTTAAACCAGTCTCACCCCATTTAGCCCATATAGCTGGTTTTTGAAACGCTGACCATACACCATCTGTTTTTTTACGTACACTTACCCATTCAAACATCAAGTTTTCTCTAACTCCTTGGGGATCATCAGTCCAATACATTCCTCCAGGAGAAGTAGTAGTTTGTGCTACACCATTAATAAACGCCTAAGGACGTGCTTCATCATCTGTATTGTTAGCAGCTACAGGGGTGTCAGGTGCAATATTTTCAGCTTGAGTACGATAGTAGATATATTCGTAACCGTCTCCGTCCATACCTTTCTCTCCCCATTTAGACCACAATGTTGGACCTTGCCAATTACCCCAATTACCAGTACCTGCTTTAGCTGCTGGTTTGGTACGTTGAGCTACCCATTCGTATTGCCAAGTTTCGCTAACACCTTGTGGATTATCATACCAACCGTTATTTGGTTCTGTATAATCATCTCTATTACTATTAGCTGGTAAAGTAGGTGCAGAATTATTTTGTGTAATCTTATATACAAACTCTATATCATTACCATCATTACCATCTTTACCATCAGCTCCTGTTAAACGGAAAGGTTCTGACCAACCAGAGGTAGACTTATCTGAATAAACAGTTTGTATAGACTGCCATACCCAAATACCTTTTTCTGGATCTCCTTGTGGTGGGTCCATAGTCCAAGTGTATTTATTGTTTGGGTCTTTAGGTGGAACAGTATCACCTATAGGAGTAGGTGGTGGTACGCTTGATTCAGTATATGCAAATCTAGTATACTCACCATCTTTACCAGCTACTGAAGCACCACGGAATCTATTAGGATCTCCCCATTCTACATTAGGATCATCTACTTCAATAGAACTTTTAGTAGACATCCATATTGCAGATGCTGTATAATTTCTATGCCAACCGTTAGTAGTACCATCACCAGTAGGTCTATCGGGTATAGCATCGTTATCGTTATATGTAGTCCATAATGAATTAGGTTGTAAATGGAACTATAATACTACTGTCTTTTTAAATGTAGCATTACCTTCACAGTTAATTAATAAGTCTATATGAGGACTATTAGTAACAGATAAAATATCTGTAATTGTGAATATACCATTAGCCATCGTACACTTAAGACCTGTTGCTTCCCAAGTTAAGAAGTAAGATCCTTCAGCATATACATCTGAATATGATAATTCTGTAGTACCTTTAAAAGCTTGTACTCCAAATGTTAAATTATCTAGCTGGCTATACTTATCTAATATATTTAATTCATTATCCACAATAACAGATAGGTTGTCTTTAGTAAGATTTACTGAGTAAGCATCCTATCCTTTGAGACTATCTTCTTGTTCTGGAGTAAACTAAATCATAGCACCTGTCATGTAGACATTAGTTAAGTAAGCACCATCTCCATGTAGTACTCCATCATCTGGAGCTCCAGGAATAGTCAACCCTTCTATTTTACCAAATTGTGATGCTATATTAGTCCAATCTATTGCCCAAGTACTAACATCTTTTAAGAATCTTTTATAATCTCTAGTAGAATACGCACTAGATTGTCTTGTCTCATCTAAGAAATTACCATATACTGCAAATTTCATATTAGCAGTAGGATGTTGAGTGGTATTAGGCTTTAATGAATATCTAAATTGTTTACCCCTTTCATCTAGAATTTCAATAGGGGTAAAGTAAGCAGTACTAAATCCCTGCATTTTTTCAAACCCACATTCGTCTGTACCTGGAGTAGTTTCATTTACTCCACTAATATTATGCCATATACCTCTACATATATCATTAACGTGTAGCCCACTGTATTCTCCTTCTTCTAGTTTAAGTGTGGCTATCTAGTTTTTAGTATCTACTGATTCAATTGTACCAAAAGCAATGGAATTCCACAATTCACCACTTACTACATCTACTCTGTTAAAACGTAACTCTGGTACAGATAAGAATTCTCTAAGAGTTAAGCTTCCAGCTTCTATATTACCGTGTTCATCAATTATAGCTCCATCTCCAAGTAGTCCTGATATATAATTACCAATAGTAATTCCTTTTTTAGCATATATCATACTATCAGCTATTACACTATTCTTAAATGTAATAACACCCAATGCTGTATCATCGTATAGTTTACTTAAGAATAACTTACCGCCTTCTGATGCTATTAATGCTTTAACTACAGCAGTGTCGATAATACCACCTTCGCCACTAATATAATCTGCCAATACAGCTGGAGATACATTATGCCATGTACCATCACTACTATACTATATTAAGTCTCCTTCTGTAATATAAGTAATGGTAACATCTTTTAAAGTAGATAAGTGATTAATTCTTTCTACTAATGTATCAAGCTCACCAACACTAGTATCTAGAGTTTTTATATTGCCCTATAATGTTCTTACTAGTCCAGTGAGTTCGTTTAATTCATCTTTAGTTGCATACTATGCCATATCTTAATTATTTTATTGTTATACAGTAGCTCCTGTAGCATCTATCCACTTAGCACCATCCCAAAAGATTGGTTTATTTATAGTAGTATCAAAATATTGAAATCCTTTATTTATAATATTAGCAGGTCTTTCCTAAGTAGTGCCCATTTTAGATACATACATATCTCCAGAAATTACAGGTTTACCTTTTATATATTCTATAGATACACCTCCTAAATTAGCTACCATGTTTAGTGTTGGAATGTCCTTATAGTCAATATATTTTACTATATCTTTTACTAGTGTGTTGTTTCTGATAGATGAAACTAGATTTATATCTTCTCTATTAATATTAAACTTATTGTTTACTCCTGAGAAATTTTGGTCTAACAGAATCCCTCTAGCTATAAAACTTATATTTTCTGTTGTAGAATCTAAAATATTATTAGAAGTTATATTAAGATTTATATCGCATGCATTACACTCACCCTACATATATATTGTATAGTACTTTGAATTTTTATCACTATAATCTTTTTTATAAGAACCAATTCCAGATCTTAACGTGGTAAAGTTAATATTATTATGATTTGCTCTTGAGTTTAGTACAAATGTATCAAAACTATCTCTATCAAAGTTAGGCTTTTTTCCTCTATAGTTAAAATTATCAGCTACCTGTATCAT
>ULVR01054045.1_pt1 | contig 16572 bp, 19 predicted proteins | sample 1959601 | NCBI WGS metagenome assembly ULVR01 (sample SAMEA4835791, study PRJEB28245) | human gut metagenome | biome: gut microbiome; material: fecal sample | place: Denmark | collected 2008
CCGATCCGGCCAAGACCTCTCCATAGGTCGCGCAATTGGCGTCGTTGGCTATATAAGTAGGCAATGAGATATGCTTCTTTAAATAGTCGTAGATGGGGACATTCTTCCATCCGAAACAATTGGCATGTACCAAAAGGTTCGTCTTTGGATTTACGTAACTGGGCATGCCGATGCCCCAAGAAGAGATGTCTTCCATTTGCAAGCCTGCTTTGAGAACCGCTTTTTTGCTGACTTCCGCCATGTCGGTGGTGATCTCCTCGATCGTGCGTCCGGCTTGTGTCGGTATACTCTCCTTTGCGATAATCTGGTGATTCTCATCTACTACGCCAGCGACCATATTGGTACCGCCAACGTCCAGACCGAGATAATACTTGGTGCTTTCCATCTTTGCTCTTTATTTTATGAGGTCAATAGAGTGAATTATTTGTTGGCAAAGATAGAGGAGTTGTCTGCCCTAGACAATGTGAGGTTTAGCCTAAAATAATGGACTATTTTTGCATAAGTGCTCTTGTTGGTTAATGTGGCAATATAAAAAAAGGACCGGACGATGGGTATCGAACGGTCCTTTCTTTAATCTTTATGTCGTATGCTGTTATTCAGCTTCTTTTTCAGCAGCTTCCTTTTCTGCCGGAGCATCTTCCGGGGTGAAGTCAGTGATACCTGCGTTGATCAAGATGTTATACCAAGAGAGTAGTTTCTTGATGTCGCTTGGATAAACACGCTCACGATCATAGCTAGGCAATACCTCGGCAAAGTACGCACGCAATTGGTCTGTCGTGGCTTTGGAAGGTACCAAAGAGGCGGTTTTTCCCTCTTCCTTGTTCTTTACGCTAGTCAATACCTCATGCAAAGGCACTTCTGTTTCATCCGTATAGATTGCGATATCGCCTAATGAGATTACTTTATCTTTTGCGTATGCGGGTACTCTCTTGTTATCAGTCAGCGATTCAACGATCAACATGTTTTTTCCATGGGAAACCAGTTTATACAGACCGGGTTTTCCCGAAATAGACAAAATAGTCTTCAACATAATGTTTTTATTTTCTATTAGTGTTAAACTTCGAGGTGGCAAAGGTAATAAGAAAAAGTGGAATTCTTCCGTCATGAGGACAGTTAACTTCGTTGGAGAAGTATCTTAGGTGCATCGACAAAGTATCTTAGGTTCGTTGACGAAGTATCTTAGGTTCATTGGATGATGAAGGTAAGATACTGTAAAAGCCACTCGTCCCGCTATCGGTGATTATTGGGATTGAAGCCAACATAACAGTTTGCCTACTTGCGGTATAAGGGCCTGTCTGTTGTCATTATAGATAACGTAATCGGAGCGATCTTTCTTTTCCTCGTCCGACATTTGGCTGTTGATTCTGCGTTCGATTTCTTCTCTCGAGGCTGAGTCCCTCCCCAAGGCTCTTTCGATGCGGAGTTCTCTTGGGGCATAGACCATCAAGCTTATGTCTACCACTTTGTAGAAACCGGATTCGAATAATATGGCGGATTCGATGGCACATAAAGGGGAAGTCTGTCTCTCTACCCAAGCCGAGAAATGACGGTTTACCTCAGGATGAATGATCTGGTTGACCTGTTGTAATTGTTCCGGATTATTAAAGATGTGGGAGGCTAGAAGTTTCTTGTTCAATCCCTCATTCGTATAAATCTCCGGACCGAAAAGGGCTGTTAATTTCTCACGGATAACCGGGGAGTTATTTGTCAGCCATTTACTTTCCTCGTCCGCTATGTATACGGGTACACCGGATAACGCTAATAAAGAGGCTACGACGGATTTGCCGCTCCCGATCCCTCCTGTAATACCTATTTTAATCATGCTTATTGTTGTGTTCCAAAATAAATTCTACCTTATCTGGCAATAAGGTTGCCGTATGCACCCAGTCTGGTTTCTTGGTGAGTTTGACGGGTAGGGTACCAGATACGTTTTGCTCCAGATCCTCAAAAGGTATATGAATCGAGAACATATCTTCCGAAAGTCCTTTGAATCGGGACAAGGGCACACTGCAAGTCACTTTTACGACCGCCGGAAACATACGTACCGTATAATGTGGCGGTATATGACTGCAAGAGACAGGTATTTCCAATGTCTTCTCCGTGTACTCCTCTATCGGAATCGTGATGGATACACTTTCCGGATCGAAGTTAACGCCGTCTACCTTGATCAGTTGTACGGTTCTCGTAATGTTTTTATTCGCCTTTTTAACCTCGGTGAAGACCGTCTTAACCGAGGTCAGTGTATCCAAGATCGCCGCGGTGGCATAAGCGTTGATCTTTTGAGGGGTGATTCGGATATCCCCGGATAGTTGAAAGCCGGCTTCCAGATGAATATCGCCATTAAAGACGACCGGTATTTCCTTATGGACCCGCTGACTGAAATCCATATCTATTTGTTGCGGATCAAAACTTTGTAATGCCGTAGTGGCTATCAATTGTTTTTGAATATCGTTCTCGATCTGCCTTTTACTTACTTGAACCGAACCATTTTTCTCCTTCGTATTCTTCATGTTCACTTCAATCGGAGCAAACGATCTTCCAAAAGTATAGTTGAGTAAAACGCTACCCTTGTCTTTTACCTTTGCGGTAATCGTTTCCACCTCAGGGACATTAAACGCTATATCGACAGGTACGTTCTTATACTTAACCGGAAAAACAAGTTCTATCTCATATTCCTGCTGCAAGCTTTGGAGTAGCCAGAAACCGAAAGCCAAAAGGGCGAAAAAGAAAAAGACCAAGACCTCTTTCCATCTGTCTCCGTGGAAAAAAGCCTTAGTCTTTGCTTGGATAGACTTGAAGGAATTTTGTATGTTCTCAAGTCGTGACATATTCTGTAGTTAGATTATTTCTGCTGCTGAGCGTCTTCCGCTGAAGCGAAAATAGAAGTTTTATCTACACGGATACGTACTCCATCCGCTACCTCGATTAGCATATAAGTATCACCGATCTCTTTGATCTTTCCATAGATACCTCCGGCGGTAATCACTTTATCGCCTGTTTTCAACGCCTCACGTGATTTCTGGATTTCTTTTTGTTTCTTTTGTTGCGGACGGATCATGAAGAAATAGAAGATAGCTACGATAACTACCATCATCAAAATACCGGACCACTGACTTCCTCCAGCTGGAGCTTGAAGTAAAATACTGAGTAAGTTCATACTATAATAATCGTTTTACAAGTTAATATCAATAATGATATGCACAAATGTAATGATAATAATTAATCTTTGAGCAATAACTTCTCTTTTTTTAATTCGTTGACTATTGAATCCAGAATTCCGTTAATGAATGTTCCGCTTTTAGGTGTACTATAATACTTTGCGGCATCGATATATTCATTTAAGGTAACGTTGATGGGAATGGTCGGGAACGATAAAATCTCGGCTAAGGCGACTTGCATGATGATCAAGTCCATATTGGCGATACGTTCGGTTTCCCAATTCTTCATATGTTTGTCGATGCGTTCACGATATTCCTTACCTTTCAACAAACTTTGACGGAATAACTTGATTGCGAAAGCCTTGTCTTCCAAATCCTTGAACATTGGCAATAAGGCTTGTTTACTACCTTTCTTCTCCTCGAATTTCTTGATAGTCTTCAAGGCGAAAGTCTCTACGATCTCGATATCGTCGTTCCAGTAGATGCTTTTGTCTTCCAGATATTCCTCTATCATCTCGTTCCCACAGATTACTTTCTTGAAGATCTGGCGCCAGAACTCACGATCCGTCTCGTACGAGTCTTCTTCGTTTTTCAAGTATTCGGCGTAAATTTCAGAGCTTAAGATCGTATCCAATACGTTTTTAACAAACTCCTCGTCGTTACTCCATGAGAGACCTTGCTCGTCCACATACTTTTTCAACGTATCGTTTTCCGCTAATTGAGCGACAAAACGATTGTCTACGAAGCGTGTATTCGGGTTTAACTCCTCATCGGTAGGCATGTATTTGCACTTCCGGGTGTCAAGGATCCTTCTTTGCAGGTTGGTAACTTCGATAATTAGGAGTAAGAAATAATAATATAAGTCATATGACTTCTGAAGGCTGAAAAGCAATTCGTTTTCCGCAACTTTGAGGTCACCGTTTCCGTTTTGATAGTAAGAGTATACTATCTGTAAAACTTTAATGCGGATTAAAATTCTGTTGATCATCGTTTGAAGGAACTTCTTATTATAAATTAGGCTGCAAAGGTAGTCGTTTTTTCCATAAAAGAATCCGGATTTACTTAATTTTATATGTGTTAGATGATATTTTACAAATTTAGCCTCAATGGGCGTATTTTCGATCGTTAAAATAGTTGCTAATTAAAAAAAAATGCACATATTTGAAGCAAGTTCTATAAAGTGGGTGGGTTTTTAACGAATGTTAGCTGTCATGGAAGAATCAAGGAATAAAAAACATGTTGAAGGTGGCGACAGGGAGATTCTATACTCTAAAGCCATTAAAGCGGGAAAACGGATTTATTATCTGGATGTGAAGAGGAATTTGAAAGATGACCTATTCGTTGCCGTTACGGAAAGTAAGAAAATTCAATCAAAGGATGGTTTGCAAATCTCATTTGAGAAGCATAAGATTTTCCTTTATAAGGAGGACTTTGAGAAGTTCATGGAGGGAATGCAAGATGTAATCAGTTATATCAAGAACTCAAATCTGAAGAAATCCGCGGAAGACGTGGTGGAACCTGAAGAGGAGGAAACGATTCATGGCGATTCCCCAGAGGAGGATATGGCTTCCGGTGCTATAAAGTTGGATATTGAGTTTTAATGTAACACGAAGAGAAAAAGATAACGGGCTGTTTTACTCATGGAGAGAAACAGCCCGTTATGTGTTAGGAGCTTTCCGCAAAGGAAAATCCTATTCTTTGCTGCGAATTATTCAGCCGGGTGGATAGCCTCTGTAGGACATGCGTCAGCGCAAGTTCCACAATCTGTACACATTTCAGGGTTGATGCTGTATTTATCACCTTCTGAAATTGCTCCTACCGGACACTCATCAATACAAGTTCCGCATGCAATACAATCATCGCTAATTACGTAAGCCATTTTTTTAAACGTTTAAATTGATAACTATTAGTAGGTGCAAAAATATAGCTTTCTTTCTATTTAAAAAATATCTACTGGCTTATTTTCTTCAAAAATCTTCTTTTTTGCAATATCTTTGTCGGGTTTTCGTTATTAAACAAAATAGGTTGAGATTTGAGACGATTATTACTTATATTATATGTGGTAAGCTTGGCTACCATGGGAGCCATGGCTCAAAAGGAAAGGGTGAGGAATCAGCCGTACGCTGATTTGAAATGGCTTCATCTGGGGTTTCATGTGGGTATTCACTCGCAGGATTTGTTATTGACCCATACCGGTGTCATGACCAATGGAGAGACTTGGTTCGCGGAGATTCCTTCTTACTCACCCGGCTTTAGTGTCGGGGTGATCGGAGATATGTATATGAATCCTTATTTCAATTTACGTTTCACGCCTTCTATCCATTTCGGAGATAAGAAATTTAAGTTTCGGGAACAGGCTACGGGAGAGGAATTCATCACGAACGTTCGTTCCAGTTATCTGAATTTCCCCTTAGACGTTAAATATACGGCTTTACGCTTGAATAATTATCGTCCTTATTTGATCGGCGGTATCTATGGCTCCGTGGATATAGGCCGTAAGAAAGGTAATCCGATTTTATTGAAAAGCACGGACTTCGGATTTGAGTTTGGCTTGGGATGTGATATCTATCTACCCTACTTTAAGTTATGCCCGGAGCTGAAATTCTGTTTCGGATTGGTTAACCTATTGGAGAAAGATCGTCCGGACTTGGTAGATCAAGCAAATATCAAATATACGGATGCCTTATCGAAAGCTACATCCCGTATGGTGATCCTGACATTTAATTTCGAATAAATAACTCGATATAGATATAAGCGGCCGGAATAGCCATCATTACGCTATCGAAGCGATCCAGCATGCCTCCATGTCCGGGTAATACATGCCCGGAATCTTTCACGCCTAACGTACGTTTCATCAAAGATTCGATCAAGTCGCCCCAAGTCCCGAATACTACGATCGTGCCGGCTAATCCAAGCCATGTGTACCAGTTCGTGGCCGGCATGAACCAAGCGAATATTTGGGAGGTTATTAATACGAATGCCAACCCTCCGTAAAAACCTTCCCAGGACTTCTTGGGAGAGATACGTTCGAACAATCTTCTTTTTCCAAGCATAGATCCCACTAGATAAGCTCCCGTATCATTTACCCATACGAAAACGAAAATAGCCAAGGCAAAATAGGGGATATGTACGATCTCGCCCGGCGTATTAGGTACCGATGTAATAAAGTTTAGCAGAGAGAAAGAGCCTGCGCAATAGATTTGACCGAATAAGGTCAATGCCCAGTTATTGATTGGATTACTGGCTTTATCGTAAAGCTCGGTGATCATGGTATACATTAAGAATAAAAGATAGGGGAGAAATATATTGCCTCCAACCAAGCCATTGGCGTAACCGAATGTGGCGGCGAAGAGGTAGGCTCCCCCCAAGGAACTGACAAATCGTTTGATGGCGGCATTCTCATAATGTTTGACCAATCCGTAGAACTCCCATAGAGAAAGTCCGGTAATGAGTCCAAATACCGTAAGAAAATAATAGGAGTGGAAATAGATCGCACCGACCAATACCGCGACGAAAATAATGCCAGTCAATGCACGTGTAATCAGATTTTTCAAAACAATAGTGTTTTTGCTTGTTTGTAATTTTGGCTGCAAATATAACTAATAAATTGATAATACAGCAATAAGGAAGGCTGGATAGTAACTTTTGATCAAAGATACGCCCCAGCCTTACTTGTTATGAATGTCTTGACTTTGGTCAAGCTATTTTCCCTGTCTTGTTTTCTTCGGTAGGAGTATCGGTTACGTTTTCCATTGTTGCGTCCGCTTTCGCCTCCTTATCCGCATTCTCCTTGTTCTTTCCGTTAGCCTTTTCCTGCAACTCCAGAATCTCTTGGGAACGGGAGATCCAGGCTCGTTTCCCGAAGATATGCTCTACATCTTCCGAGTAGATTACCTCACGATCCAATAATACCTGCGCAAGTTTACTATGTCCTTCCTTATTCTCGGATAATATCCGTTTTGCCCTGTCGTATTGCTCATTGATGATCTTCTGTACTTCCGTATCGATCAATTTCGCAGTCTCCTCACTATAAGGCTTGGTGAATCCCCAATCCTGTCCGGTGGAGTCGTAATAGTTCAAGTTTGGAAGTTTATCGCTCATACCGAAGTAAACGACCATCGCATATGCTTGTTTCGTGACACGTTCCAAATCGTTGGATGCGCCTGTGGATATTTTTCCCAAGACTAATTCCTCTGCGGCACGTCCTCCTAAAGTAGCGCACATCTCGTCCTGCAATTGCTCGCGGGTGGTGATCTGTCTCTCTTCCGGCAAATACCATGCCGCACCTAATGCCTTACCACGGGGAACGATTGTCACCTTAACCAGCGGATTGGCATGTTCCAACAACCAACTTAACGTAGCGTGACCGGCCTCATGGTTCGCGATACATTTACGTTCTTCCTCCGTCGTGATCTTTGAACGTTTTTCAAGACCACCGACAATGCGGTCTACCGCATTCATGAAGTCTTCTTTCTGTACGAATTTCTTTCCGTTACGGGCGGCGATCAAAGCGGCTTCATTACAAACATTAGCGATATCAGCACCCGAGAAGCCCGGAGTCTGCCTTGCTAGGAACTCAGCATCTACGCTTTCATCTATCTTGATCGGACGCAAATGCACCCCGAATATCTCTTTACGTTCATTCAAATCCGGTAATTCAACATGGATTTGTCGGTCAAAACGTCCGGCACGCAACAACGCTTTATCCAAAATGTCCGCACGGTTTGTAGCGGCTAAGATAATAACACCACTGTTAGAGCCGAAACCATCCATTTCGGTCAACAACTGGTTCAACGTGTTCTCACGCTCATCGTTGCTATTCATATTCGCGTTCTTCCCACGGGCACGACCTACCGCATCGATCTCATCAATAAAGACGATGCAAGGAGATTTTTCCTTCGCTTGGCGGAATAAGTCACGCACACGGGAGGCGCCTACACCGACAAACATCTCCACGAAATCAGAACCAGACAAGGAGAAAAACGGCACATTAGCTTCTCCGGCAACAGCCTTCGCCAATAATGTCTTACCGGTTCCCGGAGGGCCTACCAATAATGCACCTTTGGGTATCTTACCTCCTAATTCGGTATATTTTTCCGGATTCTTTAAGAAAGAGACGATTTCCTCTACCTCTTGTTTCGCTTCCGCCAATCCGGCGACATCCTTGAATGTCACCTTACGGTCATTATCTTTATCAAAAAGCTGAGCTTTTGCCTTACCAACGCTGAACACGCCACCCGGACCTGCGCCGGTACCACCGGACATACGTCTCATCAAGAACATCCATACACCGATCAATAAGATAATCGGGCCGAATGAAACCAAGAAATTCCAGATAGCGTCATCGCCTTCCTCGAACCGGACTTGTGTATCGATATGACTATCGGCTACCGCTTTGTCATAGAAATCGGAAAACTTGTCGGCTGACGGGATCTTTACGTATACTTTCGGAGAAACCCCGATTTTAGAAACGTCCATATTCCCAAAGACCTGTTCTGTCTTTCCATTTTTCACTGTAGCCTCCACCAAGTTCTTCTTGTTGTAGACTGTCATTTTATCGAATACGTTTTCCTGCGCTAGTTTCTGGAACTCTGTCCAGCCTAGCTCTTTCGTTCCCGAAGAATCATTTGTCATGTATAGGGCAACAAGCATGATGAAGATCAACCCGTACATCCAATACAAATTAAAGCGGAACATCTTAGGTTTCCCGCTCTTCGGTGTTTTATTAAACATGTCGTTTTTATTTTCCATAAGAGATTATCATCAAATATTTAGACCGGCTTAATCAATGTTAGGTACTTGTATAACCTTCGAGTCTGCCCAAAGGTTCTCCAAGTTATAAAATGCACGTTGTTCCGGCAAGAATATATGTACAAGAACCGTGCCATAATCCATGCCGATCCATTGAGCGCCCTGTGTACCGTCAATAGACAAAGGCTTCTCATTTGCATTCTTGCGTGCGAAATCCCATACGGAATCGGATAAAGCAGAAACTTGGGTAGGAGTGTTTCCCTCACAAATAACCATATATTGACAAATGGCACCAGAAGTCTGGCTTAAATCTACTGTTACAATATTTTTGCCTCTTTTTTCTTGAAGGCCTTCAACAATCGTTTTTACTAATTCTTTTGTTTGATCCATTTATTTCTATTGATATAATTTTCCAAGTCGCAAATATACTTCTTAATTCGTTACATACGTCTTTTTCTTTCATTAATATATGTGTAATAGCTTGTTTGAGACTATCTCCTCGATTGTTATAAGCTTTTAAAAAAACACGTACGTCTTTTTGAGAAAACATGTACGTGTTTTATCCGAAAGACGTACGTGTTTTTTCTGGACATTTTTTTCGAAGGTTTATTTGCAAATTTTGAAAAAGTATATACCTTTGCACTCGCTAACAAGAGAGTTGGTGATTTGTTAAATATTGTTCTATGGTGTAATGGTAGCACAACAGATTCTGGTCCTGTTTGTCCTGGTTCGAATTCAGGTAGAACAACGTTTAAAGTTTACTTGACAATCTTGTAGAGATTGTTCTATGGTGTAATGGTAGCACAACAGATTCTGGTCCTGTTTGTCCTGGTTCGAATCCAGGTAGAACAACATAAAAAAGCCTCGTTATTCGATAAGAGTAGCGAGGCTTTTTTGTTGTAGATATCATGTTTTTATTTGTAACGAAGCCATTTGGACATCTCCTTTATACTGGGTTTCTTACCATACATGAGAATGCCTACACGGTATATTTTGGCGGAAAACCAAGTGAAACCGATGGATGATATATACAAAAATCCAATGGAAAGTAGTATTTCCCACAAAGGCACCTCGAATGGCACCCGGACCATCATCACGATCGGAGAGGTGAAGGGGATCATGGAGCACCAGAAAGCTAATGGTCCGTCAGGGTTTTCCATGCTATAGATTCCCGCATAGAGGGCGAAAACTAAAAGGAGCGTGACTGGTAGCATGAATTGTTGCGTGTCTTCTTGGCCGTCTACAGCTGATCCGATAGCGGCGAATAAGGAAGAATATAATAAGTAGCCGCCTATGAAATAAGCGATAAACAAGATGCCTATCTCGGTGAAGTTAATCGTATGAAGCATTTCTATCCATTCATTTCCCGGCTGCTGGGCTGCGATAACCGTCATGTTAGGGGTTGTGTTAAGTGCCATGCTTGATTGCAAGATCTCGCTTTCCATACCTCCTCCCAAAAAGAAAGTTCCCCCGGTGATGAGAATAAAGGTCATAACCGCCCAAAGGAATACTTGCGTAAGCCCGACAAAACCGATTCCTATAATTTTACCCATCATTAAGTCGAAAGGTTTGACGGACGAGATCATAATCTCGATGATCCGGTTCGTCTTTTCTTCCATAACCCCTTGCATGACCATTCCTCCATAGATTAGGATGAACATATAGATAAGCATGGTGAAAATTACTCCGGTTATGGATGCCACTACGGACGAGGATTGCTTTTCGCTTCCGTCATCCCCCCATTTGATCGTTTGTATGTTGAAATCTACTTTACTTTCTTTTATGATCTCTTGTAGATTGGGGATATTGAATGTTGCCAGTTTGTCACTCTCTATCTGCTTCTTTAATGTCATATTGACGAGTCGGCTCAAATCCGCCGGGATTTGTTTCTTGGAATAGAGGGTTGCGTTTTTCGGATTTTTCTGCAAGTCGTCGGAGATGTTGAGAAATGCGAATATCTCCTTTTCCGACATTTGCCTGTACTTATCCATATCTTTGTCGCCGTTGATAAAACGATAGCTTTCCGTATCCTCGAACAACGGGGCGTATTTGCCGGTGGCGTCGAGTATGGCGACTGTATGAACCTCATCTCCCTTGATGGAAGAGAGCCATAGGGGGACGAACGCAAGTGCAGCGAATAGAAACGGTGTGAGGAACGTGAGCAGGATAAATGACTTTTTACTTACTCTCCGGAGATATTCCCGTTTGATGATTAATCCAATTTTGCTCATACTTTTGATGTGTTTGTACCGGAAACGGTGTTGATAAAAATGTCATTCATAGAAGGGATCTCCTCCGTGAAGGAAAGAATCTCATATTGGGACGCCAGCCGGGTAAGCCAATCGGAGTTACTGATATTTTCTTCCTTGCGTATCCTTAACTCCTCAATACCTCCAGTCTCCTTGCGTACATTTAATATATAGGTATTACTCTTAAACCGTTCCCGTACCTCCTTGACATTGCCGGACAGGACGACCTCAGAGCGATTGATTAAAGCAATCTCGTCACAAATCTCCTCAACGGAGGACATGTTGTGAGTTGAGAATATAATGGTATGTCCGGTCGCCTTCAACTCCAATATCTCTTGTTTAAGGCGATCGGCGTTGACCGGATCGAATCCGCTAAATGGCTCGTCAAAGATCAATAGCTCGGGTTCGTGTATCACGGTAATGATGAACTGCACTTTCTGCTGCATACCTTTCGACAGCTCTTCCAGTTTGCGATTCCACCAAGGCATGATGTCAAATTTCTCGAACCAACGGGTCAAACGACTGCGTGCCTCTGGGTAGGAGAGACCTTTCAATTGTGCCAGATAGATCGCCTGCTCCCCGACTTTCATCTTTTTATACAACCCTCTCTCTTCCGGCAAGTAACCGATCTGGTAGATGTCTTCCGGGCTGGATTCATGGCCGTTGAAGCGAACGATTCCGCTATCCGGTGCCGTAATCCGGTTGATGATCCGGATCAAGGTCGTCTTGCCCGCCCCGTTAGGCCCCAGTAATCCAAAGATTGTTCCTTGAGGAACTTGGATACTTACCTTGTTTAGCGCCAGATGTCCGGCGTACTGTTTTACCACGTTTTCTGTCTCAAGGAAATTCATAGATGTTTTTTTATTACATTTTTAATACGATACGCTCACCTAGCTCTTTGCAGAGCACGTTCTTGATCTCGTTGAGGTGGGCGTTCTGTTTCATTAAATCAAAGATCTGTTCCATGTCACCCTTGTTTTGAGCCTCTTTGATTTTCGCTTGGATATCCTTTATCTTATAGAGGATATAGGCATCTTTCATGGAATAGATTTCCCGGGGTACCAAGTAATCCAATTTATCTTCTTCTTGCTCCAGTTCCCTGAACTTCGTATGATATTTACTAAGCTGGTACTTATCGCTGATAAGGTTGGCGGCAAGCCGGCTGATGTTCGGGTCCGGATGGGCAAGGAAATAACGACTGGCCATAAAACCCTCGTTTTGACAATGTTCAGCAGCTTCGTCCAGCATTTGTTTGAAGGCTGGCGTATAAAACGTAAGGTCATCACGTTCCAGATCGAAACGGATATAATCGGCGACCCTCATGATGACATGCTCGTTGGTCTCCTCATCTACGTAGTCATAGAGGACACGTTCGCCATATCGTACGATATAGCGCAGAAGAGCCAACTCATAAGCCTCAAAAGGAGAACGTTTCGGTTGGACCTGTATGTTGGGAGCCGTCGGAACCTCGTAGGGAGGAGTAGGGGGCGGACCCGCTTCCTTTTCCGGAATATAGTCCTCGGGCGGTGGAGGCGGAATATTTTCCGGAGGAAGGGTATTCGCCTCTTCCTGTGTATACGGTTGGTAGCCGGGGAAATCCGGATACTCCGGAATCGTATTGACGGGAGATTGAACGGGCGGTGTATTCCTTACGGATTTAGCCGCTTGGTTCTCTTCCTTGTTGAGACGGATCTTATTGACCTCGTTGAGTAAGACTTGCTCGTCTATCTCCATGGTCGTACTACATTCCCGGATATACACGGAGCGAGCGATATTATCAGGTATGATCGCTACCGTACGGATAATATCCGAGATCAGGGCGGAACGTTTGATCGGATCGCTCCCCGCTTCCGCCAATAGTAACTTTGTCTTGAAACGGATGAAATCCGTCTCGTTCTGGCTGATAAACTCGGCGAACTCGCTCGCGCTATGGCTACGGGCAAACGAGTCCGGATCTTCTCCCGCCGGAAGAAGCACGACCTTGACGTTCATCCCTTCTTCCAATAACATATCGATACCCCGGAGAGCCGCTTTGATTCCGGCGGCGTCTCCATCGTATAATACCGTGATATTATTCGTGAAACGATGTATGAGCCGGATTTGCCCTTGCGTGAGCGCCGTACCCGAGGAGGCAACCACGTTTTCTACGCCCACTTGGTGCATACCGATCACGTCCATATATCCTTCCACCAAGAAACAGCGATCCTGTTTCATGATTGCTTGCTTGGCGAAATAGATGCCGTAAAGCTCGTTGCTTTTATGATAAATCTCGCTTTCGGGGGAGTTTACGTACTTCGCGGTCTTCTCGTCCTTTTTCAATACACGTCCGCCGAATGCCACGACCTTTCCGCTTAACGTATGGACGGGAAAGATAACACGTCCTCGAAAACGATCGTTCACGTTTCCGTTATCATAAGCGATAACTAAACCGGTTTTCTCGAGGAATTCCTTTTTATAACCTGCTTTTATAGCGGTTTTGTATAAAGCATCCCGCTGGTCCAAGCTATACCCAAGTTGGAATTTACGGATGATATCTTCCCTCAATCCTCGCTCGGCAAAGTAACGCATACCTACGCTTTTCCCTTCAACATGCTCATGTAATAAAGTAGAGAAGTATTGTCCCGCCCAACTATTGACGATAAGCATACTTTCCCGGTCGCTACGGATTTGTTTCTCTTTCTCGGTAAGTTCCCGTTCCTGTATCTCTATATTGTATTTTTTCGCCAAAAAGCGTAAAGCGTCGAAATAGCTGAGTTGCTCATGCTTCATGATGAAGTGAACGGCGGTTCCACCTTCTCCGCAAGCGAAACACTTACAGATATTCTTTGAGGGGGATACGTAAAAAGACGGTGATTTGTCCGAATGAAATGGGCATAATCCTACATAGTTGATCCCTCGTTTCCGAAGAGTCACGAATTCAGAGACAACATCCACGATGTTCGCCGCGTCCAATATCCGGTCTATGGTAGGTTGATCGATCATTTTAAATTACTCCTTTTTTAGCGAACACAAATGTAGTGAAAAATAACTAAACACAAACAAGGCTTGATGTTTGCTTGTGTTTAGTTATTTTTCACTATATTTGCAGCGTGAAACGAATGCTACTCGCCAAGTACGCCTTCCAACTTATAAGACTATATTTTGTAACTGATTGGATATTAATAGAATATACATCCTTTCAGGACTAGAAGAATTATCCATCATCCTGTGGAACATCCTTTGACAGACAATTGGTTCGTATTGCGAGACCTGACCCGTCCCAATGCTAAACGCCCGGCCTATAGGTTGCTAGAGGAAAAGGGTATTGAGATTTTCACTCCTATGCGTTGGCGGTTGGTCGAGAGGAAGGGTAAGCGGATTCGTGAGGAGGTTCCTCTTCTGCACGATTTACTTTTTGCCCATACGACCTGTGCGTGTATGGATCCAATCGTAGAAGAGATCAGTACTCTCCAATATCGTTATTTGCGTGGTGGCTACCGTAAGCCGATGACGGTAGGCCGCCATGCGGAGATGAACCGTTTTATCCGTGCTGTCCATTCCGATGATTCCCCGCGTTATTTCTTGGTTGAAGAATTAACTCCAGCGATGTACGGTCGCATGATCCGCATCGAGGGTGGCCCATTGGATGGCTACGAGGGACGCTTACTTTCTATACGGGGTTCCCGAGTGAAACGTTTGATAGTGGAGATCCCCGGTCTGTTGGTCGCCGCTGTGGAGGTCGATCCTGTATATATTCGATTACTATAACATAGATCCCCTATATTCTACGGGAACGCATTGGGTGGCGTTTGAGCGGTCTGTTTATCAGCTGTTGCGTTTGTCACCCCAAAATCATAGGGCAATTTCAATTAGTTGACTTGGAGGATTCAATTATTCTTTATATTTTTGTCTTTAGAACAAAAAGAATGAGCCTATGAAGTCTACAGAGGAATACTTAAGTATATTAAGGAGCGAAAAAGAATCGTTGTTTCGTAAATATCAGATAAGTAATCTTGGTTTGTTTGGCTCGGTGGCTCGTTATGAACAAAGGGAAGATAGTGATATTGATATATATTACGAGAGTTCTCATATGAGTTTGTTTACATTATGTCGCCTAAAGTCAGAACTTGAGAAACTTCTAGGTTGTTCTGTTGATTTATTCCGTAAAAGAGAGTCATTTGCAGGAACTCGTATGGAAAAATCCATAAATAAAGATTTGATTTATGTATAAATGGAAAGATTCGGGACGAATTTTGGATTTAATAGACATGATGATTGATTCAATTCATGTTATATAAGTCCGTACATCTCATATTAAGGATGGCAATGATTTCTTATTGACTCCTGATGATATGTTCGTTTTGGATGGTGTTTGTATGAAATTGATTTTTATTGGTGAAAGTGTAAAAACTATAGATAAACTTTCAGAAGGAGAACTTTTCCCTTTATATCCTGTAATTCCTTGGAAGGAGATTATGAAGTTGCGGGATGTGATACTCATCATTATCTTAAAATAGATGTTGATATTGTTTATTCAACAATGAAGGAGGACTTACCCCTTTTGCAGGCAACCTTATTATCGATGAAGCAAGCTATTCTATCATAAACCATTCATCAATAATCCGTTCTCCACATGGGTCAGCAGGATACGCTCATTGAGTACTTCTGCCCCGCTGACAATTATGGGAAAGGTCTCTTGTATCATTGTTGTCTAGGTTTAAAAGAGAGAGACGCAAGAAGATATACCCAAAGCCGTCAAAGCGGCGATTAATGAGGAAAGATGTTTGGAGATTTTTTGAATAGGGGTAAACACGGACAGCTTGACTTTGAGAATATAGATGACTTGGAGGACGGAACTCCGATCGTTGCTAGATATAATAATAGGGAATTTCAGTTTGGTATTTACGGGGAAGGTTATGTTATCTATCAAGATTGCTGGCAGACGAAAGCCGGAGTTCTTGTGTTCAGTTTGGAACAAAGTTCCATTGAAGGGTTTTTCGAGGATTCAACAGTCTATGAATATACGCCCGATTTTGAATTTGATAAAAAGAAAGCGTATTATAATGCAAGACGCAATTTCTCGGAGCCGGGAAATAGTGTATGGGGATGATTTCACGCTCATGTGTATGCTCGACAGCATCGAAACTCATCACTTTCGTCACTTGGTTCTTGCATATGCTTGTTCCTTTGCGATCTCATGCCTGAAATGATCCGAAAATAACCCCCGAGGAGATGGTCAAAGAGCGTTTCATCCGTACCCGTATCAACGATGCGTGAAGCAGTCGTCTCAGACACCGCTCAACTGGCCGTTTTTGAGAAGATATACTGCATGTGCCCGAGGATATATACTGCGTTAGGCAATTAATATATACTTCACAGGGCAATTAATATATATTTCGTCTTCCATATCTACGGTTGCAATGTGCAGATCGTGC
>ULVR01042648.1_pt1 | contig 16441 bp, 9 predicted proteins | sample 1959601 | NCBI WGS metagenome assembly ULVR01 (sample SAMEA4835791, study PRJEB28245) | human gut metagenome | biome: gut microbiome; material: fecal sample | place: Denmark | collected 2008
CTTTCTCCGGTGGATTGCGGAGTGATTATAAAGATAATCCGTGGAGAATGTACGATTACGTAGCTGCTTCTAAAGGCTTTGTCTTCTGGTTGGACGACTCTAATGGAGATGACAAACAGATCATGGATAATATCTTCAATAGCGGATCTTATCCGGTGGGTTCTTCGGTATTTGGTTATGGAATGAATGCCAATGGCGACGAACTGAATAAGATTACCAACATCCATAATGCAGGATTTGTAGTGAGTGACTATTATGCGAATGGCAGTTATTGGTGCAGTTTCCCGAGCAAAGCCTTCCAGCAGCGTAAAGGGATAGCCGGAGAAGTGAAGCCGGGTAAGATATATGTCGCTATCAGTCTGAGTGACGGAGACAATATTCAGTTCGATGCAAATTCTCTTTATCAGATATTCAAGGAAGGAAAGCGCAGAGGCGAAGTTCCGGTAGGAGTGACTTTGGCGGCAGGCTTGCAGGAATTGAATCCGAAGCTACTTGAATTTTACTATAAGAATATGACTCCGAACGATGAATTGACGGCAGGGCCTTCCGGTTTCCAGTTTATCTATGGTGATTATTATGCGCAGAGCGGTAAATATGCGGAATGGTTGGAAATGAACAAGAAGTGGTTATCCACTGCCGGTTTCCACACGGCGCATCTCTGGAATACAGACGAGCAGATGTATTTCGAACAATACATGAAGAGCAAGGCTGTCGATGCGATTATGGACGGATCTAACCGGACACATACCACAGGCTCATCTTACAAATTGGTAGATGGCGTGGTGCGTATTGATCAGGGGACTATGTGCCGCAATAATGGAGACGTATACCGTGATCTGATGTCTGTATCTCCCAGCCCGCGGCGTCCTTTATTCCGGCATGTCTATCTGTTGACCAACTATTACGGATTTGAAGGAAATAAAGTGGTAGTGTACGAGAGACTGATCAAGGAACTCGAACGGGTTGAACAGGATTGTCCGGATACGTATGAATTTATGCTCCCGATGGATTTGGCCGCTTCTATCAGGAAGTACATAGAAGAAGGCGGTATTTATTAAAGGAATTATAAACGAATCTAAAACAAATGAGATATGAAAAATAGATATAGTATCCGGTTACTGGTTATAGTCTTTCTTTCGGCTTTCGCTATGGGTATCTGCTACTCATGTTCGGATGATGACGGAGAAGGAGTGAAGGTATATGAGTATCGTGAACAGATAGGCAAGAAGATAAAAGTGTTGACCGACCTGCAGGCTGAATCCCAGTTCGGGCTTCGGGAAGGAATGTATCCTGAAACAAGCCGGGCGATTCTGGAAGATGCGATAGCCAAGCTGAAAGATTTCCTTCAGACGATAAAAGAAGCGGGAGTGGCGGAAGCTCGGATTCCCGAAGAGACAGCCAGACTGCTGAAAGAATCGGACGAAAAGATAGCCGAGTTTAAGGCGACTGTCCGGACGGAAGACTTACTGGTTCCGGCAGAGCTGGAAGTAAGCGGAAAGAATGGCGGATATATTGACTTTGGCGCTCATCCGGAGTATTCCACATTCGGTGAAGTTGGCAAGCAGGCATTTACTGTTGAGTTTTGGGTAAAGCTGAAGGATGTAGAAGGCTTCTTCTATCTGATCTCTACCTTTACGGATGATGATACGAACAATCACGAACGCAAAGGCTGGTGCGTGAATAGCTACAACTATGGTGGCAACAACATGCGTATGACATACGGAATGGGCTTTAATGACCTGATGGAACCTGCCTTCGGATTTGCCACCGTTAATGAGTGGGTACACTTGGCTGTGGTGACGGATGAAACCGGAGTAGACGGCGAGATGAATGGAGGCAGACCTGTCATGACCAAAATGTATATGAACGGTGAACTGAAACTTTCGACCACCTCTCATCAGGATGCTTCCAAACCGTATGCTTCTAACGACAGCAATGTCCCGATGGTGGCATTTGGCGGCATGAGTGCTACAGGCAACCGTATCGGTGATAAAGGTGCTAACGGAAGTATGAAACATCTGCATATCTGGCGTACCGCCAAGACTCAGGATGAAATCCGCCGGTTGATGGAGCATCCGGAGAATGTGACGGGCGAAGAGGACGATTTGGTTTGCGGATGGACTTTCGCGAAGATGGCGCTTGACGACCAGGAAATTAAAGACTTGACCGGAAAGTATACGGCAAAGCTGGTCGGAGACTATAGGTGGATTGAATTAGAATGATACGAAACAGAAAATACAGGATAGATATGAAAAATAACTATTTATATAATTGGGTAGTGATAGTGTTTATGATGCTTCAGATGCTGGCATTTACTTCTTGTTCTGATGATGATGACAATAGCGGCTGGCCGACGGAAACGGACAAGACCGAAATCTTCATAGAGCGCTTCAGTACATTGGTGACTAACCTGACTGCGCTGCGGGATGGAGCTACATATGGCGAACTGAAAGATAACTATCCGGTATCCAGTAAAGCCATGCTGGATGATGAAATTGTTTATCTGGAGGAAACGATCGCTAAACTGAAAGAAGGAAACAAAAAGTTGGCTGACAGTGAAGCCGACCGCATTATCCGTGAAGCTAACCAGATAGAGAAGAACTTCAGAGCGACCAGACGTACCGAAGACTTTTTACCGGTTGCCGCTGAACTGTTGGTCAACGGAAAGAATGGCGGATACATTGATTTTGGTGTTCATCCGGAGTATTCAGCTTTTGGCGAGCAGGGGCAACAAGCATTCACAGTCGAGTTCTGGGTGAAGCTGACAGATGTGGACGAATATCTCAATAGCTTTGTATTCTTGCTTTCCACCTTCACGGATGATGATACGAAAGATCACGAGCGTAAAGGATGGGCGGTAAACAGTCACTTCGGCAGATTACGTATGACGTATGGTATAGGCTATAGTGACTTGTTTGAACCGGGCTTCTCATTCAGCACACTAAATCAGTGGGTTCATGTGGCAGTTGTCACTAACGAGAACGGAGTGGACGGAGAAGTCAGAGACGGAATTCCGGTGATGACCAAGATTTACGTCAACGGTCAGTTGATGTTGTCGGAAAGAGGCCGGGATGACCGTTTGCCATATACTCCGAATGATAAGGAAGTGGCTATGGTTGCCTTTACCGGGCTTAGCGCAACTGCCAACCGTATCGGAGAAAAGAGCACCAATGGATGTATGCGTCATCTGCATATCTGGAAATCGGCGAAGACACAGGCCGAAATACAACATCTGATGGATACTCCGGAATCCGTGACTGGAAGCGAATCGGATCTGGTATGCGGATGGACATTGAATAAGACTGTTTCGGATAACAATAACATCAAAGATCTGACGGGCAAATTCTCAGCCAGGCTGATCGGAGATTTTCAATGGGTAGAGAATAGATAATTGTTTTACGAACCGGGTAGTTCCCAAGGCCGTCGGATAGCTGGCTTTGGGACTACTTTCTTAAACAAACGAACATGAGGAAAGAACTTGTTTTTGTTTTATTGGCATTATTTCTGTGTGCCGGCTGTAACGGTAACAAAAAGAAAATGAACGGTGAACACGATTTGGATGCGGCAAACATTACGTTGGATGACCATACGATCAGTTTTTATTATAATTGGTATGGAAATCCGTCAGTGGATGGAGAAATGAAGCACTGGATGCACCCGATAGCCCTTGCTCCGGGACATTCGGGAGATGTCGGTGCCATATCCGGACTTAATGATGACATCGCCTGTAATTTTTATCCGGAGCTCGGAACGTACAGCAGCAATGATCCTGAAATCATTCGGAAACATATCCGGATGCATATAAAAGCGAATGTCGGTGTACTGTCTGTCACTTGGTGGGGAGAAAGCGATTATGGCAACCAAAGTGTGTCTCTCCTGCTGGATGAGGCTGCAAAAGTAGGGGCAAAGGTGTGCTTTCATATAGAGCCTTTTAATGGACGCAGCCCGCAAACGGTAAGGGAGAATATTCAATATATAGTGGATACTTATGGTGATCATCCGGCTTTTTACCGTACGCACGGCAAACCTCTTTTCTTTATCTATGATTCTTATCTGATCAAACCTGCCGAGTGGGCGAAGTTGTTTGCTGCCGGGGGAGAGATAAGTGTGCGTAATACCAAGTACGACGGTCTTTTTATTGGTCTGACATTGAAGGAAAGCGAGTTGCCCGCGACATTGAGACAGCGTGCATGGATGGCTTTTACACTTACTTTGCCGCAACAGGTTTCACAAATGCTTCTACTCCGGCCAACTGGAAATCCATGCAGCAATGGGCAAAGGCACATAATAAATTGTTTATTCCGAGTGTCGGTCCGGGATATATTGATACCCGGATTCGTCCTTGGAACGGAAGTACCACCCGAGACCGTGAGAATGGAAAATATTACGATGATATGTATAAAGCTGCCATAGAAAGCGGTGCTTCTTATATTTCGATTACGTCTTTCAATGAATGGCATGAAGGAACTCAGATAGAGCCGGCTGTCTCAAAGAAGTGCGATGCTTTTGAATATTTGGATTATAAACCATTGGCTGATGATTACTATTTGATAAGAACTGCCTATTGGGTAGATGAATTCCGGAAAGCAAGATCTGCTTCGGAAGATGTTCAATAATATGCTATATCTTGTCGGTTTTGCCCATTTGTAATTAAAATGTTCTATATTTGTGATACATAACTCAAATATAGAACATTATGGGTGAACTTTATGGCACATGTGCATTGCTTGCTGCAGTGTTGTTTTTTGTTCTGCTGCAAAAGTTTGAAAGCCGGTTCGGCAAGGTAGACAAAGAGCTTGGCGAGATAAAGAAACGAATGGACGACCTGCTCAAAGCTCAGGAGAAAATGGCTTCCGGCCCTGTAAGGGCCAAAGAGGATGTAACGGCAGAGACTTTGGACAATACGGATATACTGCCTTATGTAACAGAAGAATTGCCCGATTCGACAGTGACAGCCTTGAAGGAAGAGAAAGCTGTCGAAGAAAAAGCTGTTGAAGGCATACAGCCCATTATGGCGGAAACTACACCGCAGAAATTAAATGCTTCCCTTGAAAAAGAATCTGCTGAGGCCACTTTGCAGGAAACTTCTCCAGAGGCTCCTCTCGAAATACCGTCTGTTTCCAAACGGAAGCAGGTTAATTATGAAAAGTTTATCGGTGAAAATCTTTTCGGTAAGATTGGTATTCTTGTATTCGTCATCGGAGTCGGCTTCTTTGTAAAATATGCCATTGATAAAGACTGGATTAACGAAACATTGCGTACCGTACTTGGTTTCCTGACCGGCTCCGCATTGCTGGTGGTTGCCGAACGCCTGCAAAAGAAGTACCGCACATTCAGCTCCTTGCTTGCGGGTGGCGCCTTTGCCGTTTTCTATCTCACGGTCGCCATTGCCTTTCATTTTTATCACCTTTTCCCTCAGACGGTCGCCTTTATTATTCTGATAGCTACAACGCTGTTCATGTCTATCCTGTCCATTCTGTATGACAGGCGCGAACTGGCTATCATCTCACTTGTCGGGGGATTTCTGGCACCTTTCCTTGTTAGCACCGGGAATGGTAACTACTTGGTACTGTTCACTTATATGAGTATCTTGAATCTTGGAATGTTCGGACTGTCCATCTATATGAAATGGGGAGAACTTCCGGTGATTGCATTTGTTTTTACTTATGTGGTAATGGGAATCTTCCTGTTGACAGGCTTTACTACAGGATCGACACATATTTCCGTCCATCTCTTCATCTTTGCGACGCTGTTTTATTTCATCTTCCTCCTGCCGATATTATCGATACTCCGGATAGAAGCCGTGAAAAAGAACAGGGGATTGCTGCTGGTCATCATAACCAACAATTTCATTTATCTGTTATTAGGAATCCTGTTCCTGCGTAATATGGGACTGCCGTTTAAATCGGAAGGATTACTGAGTTTATTGATCGCTATCATCAATTTAGTTTTAGTCATCTGGCTACGGATGAGCAAGAAAGATTATAAGTTCCTCATTTATGCGATGTTGGGACTGGTACTGACATTTGTCTCCATCACTATACCTATTCAGCTGGATGGAAATTATATCACGCTGTTCTGGGCAGCGGAAATGGTGCTGCTGTTATGGCTTTACGTAAAATCGAAGATTGGAGTATACGAACGTGCAACACAGGTATTGATGGGACTGACCCTTGTTTCATATCTGATGGATATATATAATGTACTGATGACCTCTTCCTCCTCCGAAACCATTTTCCTGAACAGTTCTTTTGCTACTTCCCTGTTTGTCGGTCTGGCCACCGGAGCATTCGCTTTACTGATGGGGCGTTACCGTTCTCTCTTTACCGAAGCCCGTTATCTGAGATACACTCCCTGGAATTCGATCATGCTTCTTGCTGCTGCCGCCATCCTCTATTATACATTTATGGCAGAGTTTGCCTTGCACTTGGCAGGAGCTACAAGAAGCGGAATGATGCTGGCGTTTACTTCTGCTGCCATCTTTATCCTTAGCTATACTTTCAAAAAGCGCTTCCCGATAAAACAATACACAATCCCTTATCTGACAGCTATGGGAATGAACGTGCTGATCTATGTGATCAATATATGGGGAGACCAGTGGGTATACACGAGCCTGACTCCTGCTTTGCTCCGATGGTTTGCGGCAGCGTTTGTTATAGCTAATCTGTACTACGTTGCCCGTCAATACTATACATTAATAGGATTGAAAACTCCTTTCACCGTTTATCTGAATGTCTTGGCGCTCTTCCTTTGGCTGACGATGGCACGTTCTTTCCTCCTGCAAGCAGGAGTAGAAGATTTCGATGCCGGCTTCTCCGTTTCACTGAGTATCGCAGGATTTATTCAAATGGCACTGGGTATGCGTCTGCATCAGAAAGTACTGCGAATCATCAGTCTTTCAACTTTTGGAATCGTCCTGTTGAAGCTGATTCTGAAAGACTTATGGGCAATGCCAACAATCGGTAAGATCATTGTATTTATCATTTTAGGATTGATCCTGCTGATCCTCTCATTCCTTTATCAGAAACTAAAAGACGTACTCTTTAAAAATGATGAAGATGAAACTGATTGAGCAGACTATATAATAAAGTAAAGGCTGCCTGTTCGAAAGTGGACGGCAGCCTTTACTTTATTATATTCGTCTTTATTATCTTTATTCCTGTGAAGCCGCGAAGCGTTTCACCTGCTCTTCAATCAGTTCTTTGTCATCGAAATAGTTGATCTTCATAGCCTTCTTCACATCCGCCAATGTTTCGGCAGCGGCAGCTCTGGCTACTTCGCATCCTTTTTGTAGCATCTCGTAAACGGCAGGAATATCCTTGCTGAACTCTTTACGACGATTGCGGATCGGTTCCAGTGTTTCCTGCATGATAGCGTTCAGGAAGCGTTTTACCTTCACATCACCCAGTCCACCGCGTTGATAATGCGCTTTCAGTTCATCCAGATTCGGATAATCCGGCAGATAGCGTTCGAAGTGTTCCGGACGGCAGAAAGCATCCAGGTATGTAAATACGGTATTACCTTCAATCTTGCCCGGATCCTGTACGCGGAGGTGTCCCGGATCGGTATACATACTCATGATTTTCTTCTGAATTTCTTCCGGTTCTTCCGACAGGTAGATACAGTTGCCGAGTGATTTACTCATCTTGGCTTTGCCGTCCGTTCCCGGCAGACGCAGGCAGGCAGCGTTGTCCGGCAACAGGATTTCCGGTTCTACCAGCGTTTCGCCATAGATATAGTTGAAACGGCGGACGATTTCACGAGCCTGTTCGAGCATCGGTTCCTGGTCTTCACCGACGGGGACGGTGGTTGCCCGGAAGGCAGTAATGTCCGCAGCCTGACTGATAGGATAAGTGAAGAATCCTACAGGGATGCTTGCCTCAAAGTTACGCATCTGTATTTCTGATTTCACAGTCGGGTTACGTTGTAAACGGGATACGCTTACGAGGTCCATATAGTAGAAACTGAGTTCGCAAAGTTCCGGAATCTGTGACTGGATGAAGATGGTAGCCTTGGACGGGTCTATTCCACATGCCAGATAGTCAAGAGCAACCTCAATTACATTTTGACGTACCTTCTCCGGATTATCTATATTGTCCGTCAACGCTTGTGAATCGGCAATAAAGATAAACATCTTACTATAATCACCTGCATCCTGCAGGTCAACTCTGCGCTTCAATGAACCTACATAGTGTCCGATATGAAGTCTCCCGGTAGGGCGGTCACCGGTGAGTATGATTTTTTCTTTTCCCATTGTTGTTACCTTATTATAATAGATTTAGCGACAAAGATAAGGATAAAAAATGAAAGATGCGTCAAAATGGAGCTACTTCGTTACTAATGCTTACTATTGCTGGCTTTTGGTATCAGATGGCAGGGGGACGGTGCCTGTTTTCACAGCAACAAAGCAAATAAAAGAGAATATTCTTCTTCAAATTCTTTGTAGTTTTAGAAATATGTCGTTACTTTGCACAAATTTTGAAATCGACAATGAATCAACAAGAAATAAGAAGTAAGTATTATCTACATTCGGATGTTTTCCACCCGGAATCAACAACCTTCTTCTTTTTTCTCCAAAAACGATATTTTAGTTCTTTGGTAATGCGTTAATCCTTTTACGAGGGTAACGCATTTTTTTTATTGGCAAAACTTAGAAATAACAACTTACTATAACAACAAAAGAAATGGAAAAGGAAATCAAGAAAGTTCTCGTTTTGGGTTCTGGAGCACTCAAAATCGGACAAGCCGGAGAATTTGACTACTCAGGCTCACAAGCACTGAAAGCTTTGAAAGAAGAAGGTATCAGCTCAGTATTGGTAAACCCGAACATCGCAACCATTCAGACTTCTGAAGGAATTGCCGATAAAGTGTATTTCCTTCCCGTAACTACTTATTTCGTAGAAGAGATTATCAAGAAAGAACGTCCCGACGGCATCCTGCTGGCATTTGGCGGACAGACTGCATTGAACTGCGGCGCCGAACTGTACACACAAGGTATTCTTGATAAATATGGAGTGAAAGTACTCGGTACATCGGTAGAAGCTATCATGTACACGGAAGACCGTGACCTGTTCGTGAAGAAACTGGATGAAATCAATATGAAGACTCCGATAAGTCAGGCGGTAGAAAGCATGGAGGATGCCATCGCTGCTGCCCGCAAGATCGGTTATCCGGTGATGGTACGTTCGGCTTACGCGTTGGGAGGTCTGGGTAGCGGTATCTGCGCTAACGAAGAAGAATTCCTGAAACTGGCCGAAAGCTCTTTCGCCTTCTCCAAGCAGATTCTGGTAGAAGAATCTCTGAAAGGCTGGAAAGAAATCGAGTTCGAAGTGATCCGCGACGCAAACGACCACTGCTTCACTGTAGCCAGCATGGAAAACTTCGACCCGCTGGGTATCCACACCGGTGAATCTATCGTAGTAGCTCCGACTTGCTCATTGGACGACAAAGAACTGAAACTGTTGCAGGAACTGTCTACGAAATGTATCCGTCACCTCGGCATCGTAGGTGAATGTAACATCCAGTATGCGTTCAACTCAGATACGGACGACTACCGTGTGATTGAAGTAAATGCTCGTCTGAGCCGTTCTTCCGCACTGGCATCCAAGGCTACCGGTTATCCGCTGGCATTCGTTGCCGCCAAGATCGCATTGGGTTACTCACTCGACCAGATCGGTGAAATGGGCACTCCGAACTCTGCATATCTTGCTCCGCAACTGGACTACTATATCTGTAAAATCCCTCGTTGGGACTTGACGAAATTCGCCGGTGTATCCCGCGAAATCGGTTCAAGCATGAAGTCGGTAGGTGAAATCATGTCTATCGGCCGCTCTTTCGAAGAAATCATCCAGAAAGGTCTTCGTATGATCGGACAAGGCATGCACGGTTTTGTCGGTAATGACGATGTACACTTCGACGACCTTGACAAGGAACTTTCACGTCCGACAGACTTGCGTATCTTCTCCATCGCACAAGCTATGGAAGAGGGATATTCCATCGACCGCATCCACGAACTGACTAAGATCGATCCTTGGTTCCTCGGCAAGCTGAAGAACATTGTTGACTACAAGGCAAAACTGTCTACATATAATAAGGTGGAAGATATTCCGGCTGACGTGATGCGCGAAGCTAAAATCCTTGGTTTCTCTGACTTCCAGATTGCCCGCTTCGTACTGAACCCGACCGGCAACATGGAAAAGGAAAATCTGGCAGTACGCGCTCACCGTAAAGCCCTGGGCATCCTTCCGGCAGTAAAACGTATCAATACTGTTGCTTCCGAACATCCGGAACTGACTAACTACCTGTATATGACTTATGCAGTAGAAGGTTACGATGTAAACTATTATAAGAATGAGAAATCAGTAGTCGTACTGGGTTCGGGCGCTTACCGTATCGGTAGCTCGGTTGAATTTGACTGGTGCTCGGTGAACGCAGTTCAGACTGCCCGCAAACTGGGTTACAAGTCTATCATGATCAACTACAACCCCGAAACGGTTTCTACTGACTACGATATGTGCGACCGTCTGTACTTCGACGAACTCTCTTTCGAACGTGTACTCGACGTGATCGACCTTGAACAACCGCGCGGTGTGATCGTATCCGTAGGCGGACAGATTCCGAACAATCTGGCTATGAAGTTGTATCGCCAGTCAGTTCCTGTACTGGGTACTTCTCCGGTTTCCATCGACCGTGCCGAAAACCGTAACAAGTTCTCGGCAATGCTCGACCAGCTTGGCATCGACCAGCCGGCTTGGATGGAACTGACCAGCCTTGAAGAAGTGAAGGGATTTGTAGAAAAAGTAGGTTATCCGGTATTGGTTCGTCCTTCTTACGTACTCTCGGGTGCGGCTATGAACGTTTGCTACGATGACGAAGAACTGGAAAACTTCCTGAAGATGGCTGCCGAAGTATCTAAAGAATATCCGGTAGTTGTTTCTCAGTTTCTCGAAAATACAAAGGAAATTGAGTTCGACGCGGTAGCTCAGAACGGTGAAGTGGTTGAATACGCTATTTCCGAGCACGTAGAATTTGCCGGTGTACACTCCGGTGACGCTACACTGGTATTCCCAGCACAGAAGATTTACTTTGCAACTGCCCGCCGCATCAAGAAGATCAGCCGTCAGATTGCTAAAGAACTGAATATCTCCGGTCCGTTCAACATCCAGTTCCTTGCCCGCAACAACGAGGTGAAGGTAATTGAATGTAACCTGCGTGCTTCCCGTAGCTTCCCGTTCGTATCTAAGGTGCTGAAACGCAACTTTATCGAAACAGCTACCCGCATCATGCTGGATGCTCCGTACAGCCAGCCGGACAAGACTGCGTTCGACATCGATTGGATCGGTGTGAAAGCTTCTCAGTTCTCTTTCTCCCGTCTTCACAAGGCTGACCCTGTTTTGGGCGTGGATATGTCTTCTACCGGTGAAGTAGGTTGTATCGGCGACGATTTCTCTGAAGCATTGCTGAACGCAATGATCGCTACAGGATTCAAGATTCCGGAAAAGGCGGTGATGTTCTCTTCCGGTGCTATGAAGTCTAAAGTAGATTTGCTGGATGCGAGCCGTATGTTGTTTGCCAAGGGATATCAGATTTATGCTACTGCCGGAACGGCTGCATTCCTGAACGCTCACGGTGTAGAAACGACTCCGGTTTACTGGCCGGATGAAAAACCGGGTGCTGAAAACAACGTGATGAAGATGATCGCTGACCATAAGTTCGACTTGATCGTCAACATTCCGAAGAACCACAGCAAACGTGAGTTGACGAATGGTTACCGTATCCGTCGTGGTGCTATCGACCATAACATTCCGTTGATCACCAATGCCCGTCTGGCAAGTGCTTTCATCGAAGCATTCTGTGAACTGAAACTGAGTGATATTCAGATTAAGAGCTGGCAGGAATATAAATAAACTGCTTTAGCTGTATATATATTGAGGAGACTCTCTCTTTGGCATACCAAAGAGGGAGTCTCTTCTTTTGTAGATATGACTCTTCTTTTTGTTTGTTGTCTGCGGTGTAATGAGTCGTAAGATAGTGCTAATGTTCTCTTCAGCTCCTTATATACTTGCTTTTTCCTATAAGAAAGTAGGAATAGAGTGCCGTTCTCTTTAGCTCTTCACGGCCGTGAACAGGTCTGCTCATGGCTGTGATCAACTCTTGTCACGACCGTGAACAATACTTGCCACGGCCGTGAACAACTAAAGAGATCGGTGTCTTAATGGAACAATAAAGGCACTATAAGAGAAAGATACCGGTAGTATACGGTATTTGTTGCGTAGGATCAGGACTCGGATGAAGTAGGCTTGATGGGGAGATAGCAGTAGGTGAGATGAACAGTGAGATTGGGAGGGAAGTGACAATAAAATGTATGGATGTAGCTATTGTCACCGTATTATCACCGCTTATTATCACCGATGATATGTTTATAATCAGTTAGTTAACTTCGAAAAGTGATAAGTGACAATAAAAAAGCGTTTTATTGCTTAGGGAAGAAACGTTTGTGTAGCTTTTGGTTATACAGGTTTAAATTGATTCGTAACGGTTCAAAAATGAATGAAACAGTAGTATCTCCATTGGGGGCACCCCCATTTTAAGATACTATTACTATCATTTTGCTCAAATCCGTACGTAAATGAAATGAATGATTGTGCTTCTTCCAGAAGCGGATTACACAGATTGATACGGTTTTTGGTAGATTGTACCGCTAAAAAAATGTGAAATCTGTGTAATCCGTATCTAAATCTTATGGTTTGCTTACGCAATAATTGTATACTTTCAGATTCTGTACCTTACTATTAAAGTTTCCTGCTTTCTCCAGCGGGAAAACTAGTGTACGTACATAGTTCATTGAATCTTTTCCCGCATTAAAGTAAAGTTTCTGCGTATTCATTTCATCAACCACTTTACCGTTGACTCTCAGCGTTGTACTGCAATTGTTTCCTTCTATCTGAATTGTTGCTTTTTCTCCTGGATTCACTTTGTAGGGGAAGGTATTCAGATAGCCGTCGCGTGCAAATCCCATCATCCCCCGAATAGGGTCTGACAGATAGAATACGGCGTTAGGCGAACGGAACAATTCGGTTCCTTCACTTTCTTTTGCTCCGGTAATGTCGAAACTGACAGTGTAATTATAGCCAATTTCCGGATAATCGGAAGTGCTGCCGGGAGCGACTGTGGAACGTTCGTATACCAATTCCGGCTTTTTGCCGATTCTTGCCAGTTGGTTGACTCCGGGCGCTTCGCTGAGGAGGGCACGTTTTTCATTGAATGTTTCATAAGGAATGCCTGTTTGAGCGCCTGTCCACATCTTTACAGAGAGTGTTTGCAGGGGCGAGAATATACGGTGATGGATGTCTTTCACCGAGATACCGTTGCCGACATGGTCGTTCCAGATGGCAAACATACCGCCAAGAATGGAAGGATGTTTTTCGTCGAATACAGCTTTGCCGATATGGGCGGGTGTCCACTCCTTATATAAGTATGGTTCGTTGAGGTAATCATAATAGTAGCCGGCTTTCGGAACGATATATACCAGTCCGTCCGGAATACTGATCAGTTGATATCCGTCTTTGATCATGGTTGCCGGATCGGCGTATCCGTTGTACCAAGCATTCATGACGACATTTTCTGATTTGACGGGCGTATCGCCTTTGGCATGGCTGAGCGCGCCCCATACAACTGCTTGCTTGCCGAAACCTTCCACAAAACGGATGTAATGGTCGGTGAAAGCACGGAATTTTTCTACCACGTCTTTCTTCGCGTTCGAGTATTCGTCTGTACCGATATGTACACGCTTGCCTACGAATACCGGATTGTCGCCCTCCAGATATTCTTTGAACAGAGCATCTACGAATTCGTAAGTTTCCGGCTTGAATAAGTCGAGGTGATCCATGCCGTACTCCTTGCTTCCGATTTCCGGTTTGTAATGGGTGAGAGCCAGTGAGTGGGCGGGAACGTCAATTTCCGGAATGATTTCCACGAAGTTGGATACCGCCTGTTTCTGGAAGTCGATAAATTCTTTCTTGGAGTACGAGCCGTCACGGGCTGTCAATCCCGGATAAGTCTCTGATTCCAGCCGGAAGGCAGCGTAAGTCTTGTCCCAGTTGTGTTCGAAGTATTGCTTGAATCCATTATCGTTCAGATGGACTTGCAGGGTGTTCATTTTGTAGTAAGCCATGATTTTCACCAAGTCCTGCAGATAAGCCATCGGAATGAACTTACGGCCACAGTCTATCATGAAACCGCGAAGCGGATAATCGGGATAATCACGAATCGTTCCTTGCGGGAGTGAGCGTTCCTGATTTTGTTCCGCCAGTTGCAGGAGTGTGCGTGTGCTCCAGTAAAGACCGGTCGGGGTGGGAGCGGAGATGGCTACACGGTCGGTTATCTTGATGGCGTAACCTTCCTCACCGAGCTTCTTGTCTGCCGACAAGGATAGGACGAAATCGCCGGGCGTGGCTTTGCCTTGTGCTACGCTTAATGTCTGCCCGAACATCTGTTGATAATCGTCGGCAAACATCCGGGCTATTCTCAGTAATTCGGGATTTTGGGAAGTGCAGACGATTCGGGCGTCTTTTCCCGGGGTGAAGTTACCGTCTTTTCCCGTCCATTGTTTGAGTTCGGGGACAACAAACGGTTTCGGGTTGACAGCGGCACGGGTTAAGCTACCCGTCAGACAAAAGATGACCAATAAGGCCAGAACTTTCAAAGATACAAACTTGTTTCTCATAAGGGGGATTTTTGTGTTTTTGTTAATTAATAAATGATTATAGTTAATTATTGGCTGAAAGTAGGCATAATTTGGATATCTGTCAACAAGTGAAGCTATTTATTTTTTATTTTTGTGTTTTTCAAAATGATTAAACCCGATTCAGAATGTTAGTACTTCTATCTTGTGCCAAGACGATGAGTGCGGTGTCGAAGGTGAAAGTCCCTTTGACTACGATCCCCCGTTTTCAGAAGGAAGCGGCGGAAATAGCGTTGCAGATGTCCCAGTTTTCTGTAGACGAATTAGAACGTCTGCTGCGTGTAAACGCAAAGATTGCTGTGGAGAATTATAAACGTTATCAGGCTTTTCATGCGGAAACCACTCCGGAATTGCCTGCTTTGCTGGCGTATACCGGCATTGTATTCAAACGGCTGAATCCGAAGGACTTCTCTGCAGAAGATTTCGGGTATGCGCAGGAACATTTGCGGCTGACTTCTTTCTGTTACGGTCTGTTGCGTCCTTTGGACGTGATTCGTGCTTATCGGCTGGAGGGGGATGTCGTATTGCCGGAATTGGGGAATCAGACTTTGTTTTCTTATTGGCGGTCGCGTCTGACGGATACGTTCATAGAGGACATCCGATCGGCAGGAGGAATCTTGTGTAATCTTGCCAGTGACGAGATGAAAAGCCTGTTTGACTGGAAGCGGGTGGAGAGCGAAGTCCGTGTGGTCACTCCCGAATTTCATGTCTGGAAGAATGGAAAGCTGGCTACGATAGTGGTGTATACCAAGATGTCCCGTGGCGAGATGACACGTTTCATATTGAAAAATAAGATCGGAAATCCGGAGGAACTGAAAGGATTCTCGTGGGAAGGGTTCGAGTTTGACGAATCGCTTTCGGATGAAAGGAAATTGGTATTTATTAATGGGATGGGAGAATAAGGAATATGACAGAAGTAGAGAAGATGCGTAGCAGCCAGTTGGCTGATATGTCCGCGCCGGAGTTGCAGGTGCGTTTTGAGCATGCCAAGAAGTTGCTGGCGATCATGCGCGGGTTGAGCACGTACGATGACGGGTACAGAGAATTGTTGGAAGAACTGGTGCCGGGTATTCCTGAAACTTCGGTGATCTGTCCTCCTTTCCATTGCGATCACGGAGACGGGATAAAGTTGGGCGAACACGTGTTTGTCAATGCCAACTGTACTTTTCTGGACGGAGGGTATATCACAATCGGTGCCCATACGCTAGTCGGTCCTTGCGTACAGATTTATACACCGCATCATCCGATGAATTATCTGGAGCGTCGCGGTTCGAAAGAGTATGCTTATCCGGTTACGATCGGCGAGGATTGCTGGATTGGCGGCGGTGCTGTCATTTGTCCCGGTGTGACGATTGGCAACCGTTGTGTGATAGGAGCGGGAAGCGTCGTGACGAAAGATATTCCTGACGACAGTGTTGCAGTCGGGAATCCGGCGCGCCTTATCCGTAAGCAGGCTTGACCGGGAATCTTATTTCCCGGATTTGAGTGTTCCCACATTGTTGGCTTTATCTTGTTCTGTTTAGTGGACAGGCTTGGAGAAGGGAAAGTTGCATGAAAAAAACTTTTTTCATTATTTGCTGATAATCAGTTGGTTTTTATTTTTGATAAAAAGTTTTTTGAAAAATAATATGCAAAATGTTTGGAGGTTTCAAAAAAAGCCGTACCTTTGCATCGCTTTTGAAACGGAAGTGTACGGGC
>ULVR01083842.1_pt1 | contig 16099 bp, 10 predicted proteins | sample 1959601 | NCBI WGS metagenome assembly ULVR01 (sample SAMEA4835791, study PRJEB28245) | human gut metagenome | biome: gut microbiome; material: fecal sample | place: Denmark | collected 2008
TAAGCGAAGAGGAGCAGCTTGGTGAAATAAAGAATAAATATTATGAGCAGGTAAGAAAAGATTGCTCGTATAATATGAATTATGTTCCGGCAGCAACTACAAGCATAATATCAGTTGTGCAGTTAAATGATGAGATAAAAGATAAGCTCAGGGAATATATACCTGAATTCGGACAGTATACCATGCTGGCTTCAACAGAGCTTCTTAAGAATGCACTGGATAGCCAGAATAAGGTGTTAAAGGATTATTTTCAGTTAGATGAGCTTCCAGAAGAACTGACGCTTAATATGTCATATAACCAGATAAAGCTAAGATACAGCCTTAATTCGTTATATAGCGGTACAGTTAATGCAGTCAACTCATATATGGAGCAGTTGGGCTGGAGATATCATTCCTATTCGGAAGAAAAGGATGCTATGAAGAGTGATACTGTTGAAACAATTATATTATATGGCTTTACTGCATTTATAGCAGCAAGTGTATACATAATGATTTCAATAATGGTGTTAAACAATAGAATTAATCAGTATAAACCTGTTATGCAGTTGCTAAGACGTAGCGGAGCTGATAAAAGTGTTGTATTTAATATATTGATGCGTGATTGTATATGGCAGAATCTATACTGCATAATTCTTATGCCTGTTATGTTATTAATAGAGGCAATAATCATAAGAAAAAATGTGACTTAAAGAAAAGACAAATAAAAGACTGCTGAAAGTTAATAAAAAGCAGATAAAAGGCAGATAAAAGACTGGTAAAAAGCAAATAAAAGGTGCGATTGGAAGGAGCTTTATATGGGTGATATATTAAGGGCAGAAGGTATATGTAAGACATATCATACAGGTATGGTAGATGTACCTGCTTTGAAAAAATGCGACATAAATATAAGAAAGGGTGAATTTACTGCAATAATAGGTAAAAGTGGTTCTGGTAAATCAACATTGCTTAGAATTCTTGGCTCTATGGACAGACCGGATGAAGGAAATGTATATATTGATGACATAGATATAAGTGAATTAAATGACAGACAGCTATCTAAGCTAAGAAGAGAGAAGATAGGCTATGTCTATCAGAATTATAGTCTTATACCAGAATATACTGCATATGAGAATATAGCACTTCCGGTAATTCTTGATAATCAGGATGTAGATGAGGATGAGATTAATGAATTGCTGGTATCATTGCAGATAGAGCATTGCCGCAATAAGTTTCCGGATCAGATGTCAGGTGGTGAACAGCAAAGAACAGCTATTGCAAGAGCACTTATAATGCATCCGGCAGTTGTATATGCAGATGAACCAACAGGTAATCTGGATGCGGAAAGTGCAGAGAATGTTGCAGCCATGCTTTCACTTGCAGCAGCCAAGTACAAGCAGACCATCGTTATGGTAACACATGATAAGCAGATGGCAGAATATGCAGACCGGATACTTAATATAGTTGATGGACAGGTAAGAACAGAGGAATTGATGTTTAACTGAGTTATTTATTGTTTTATTGTTTAGGTGGCATATTAATTATTAATGCTATGACATAGGAAATCAGAAAATGGCATGCTTTTTATTTCATCTAACATAGTATTATATATACCTTGTGTTTTATCCTCTGAAATATAGTCTGAAAAGCTTACATTAGAATCTTCATAAGAAGGAAGATTTTTATATTCAACACAGAAATCATTTATACTGGTGAGTGCCTCTGCAAGTCTGCTTACATCACTTTCCTTTAAGAATACTTTACGATATCTGCCAAAAACCCCTTCTTTAAAAAACACCTCGTAGGTAGCATAGCTATGTGAAGAACGTGTATAATAACGTTCTTCGTTGATACTGCCAAGATTCTTTGCATTGTCATTATATATGTCAGCTATGAGCTTTATAGTGTTTTTGTCGCTTATTTTTATATTTTTAATAACATTTTCAAAATAATTCTCATAATCAGTCATAACATAATAGTTGTTTTGTGCAGATAATCTTATGTAATCTATATTATCAGTATTGGTATGGTAGGAAGTCATATTATTGATTCCGGCATTTAACAGGAAGCCACACAGTATGGCAAGCACGTAGGCAGCAATTATAAAAGCAATAATTGTATACATGTAAGGTGGAGTGCCATATGTGTAATCTTCATTTACAAGCTGGATATACATAAATGTTCCGAAAACACTTATAGTAAAGCCAATCGCACATCTTATGGCAAACTGCAGCTTCCAGCTAAGGGCTGGCTTACCAGCGGTTTCACTTTTTCTGATGGTAAAAAGCAGGCAGGCAATAGCTATATATATAATTGAAAGTATTAGTGTATATGCGTTGGATACACCTGAAAGTAACATATCTGATTAATGCACATAGGAATTCTGCTGTATATATGCTAAAGGTTGTAGAATAATCTACAATAAAATATTTACTCCATCGAAAGAGTTATAATATTGGTAAAATCCCGCTTTTGGTATTATAATAATGATATTGCAGTCTTGTAAGGTGATTGCAAGGTGTTAATGTTATTATCAATGTATGTTAAGGAGTAACGATACAGAATAAGCTATGAAAACATACAGATACACGGGTGGGGTGAGCAGGATACATGTACAGAATTATGTTGGTCGAGGATGACAGAGAGCTGGGAGAAACTATAAAGAGTCTTCTTACTTTAAAAGGATATGATGTGACACTCATAGGGAGTGTAAAGGAATATAATAAGCATACAGAAGTGTATGATATGTATCTGCTTGATGTAAAGCTCCCTGATGGAGATGGCTTCCAGATATGTGAAAAAATCAGACATAATCTTGATGCTCCAATCATATTTATAACATCATGCGATGATGAGGAATCCATAGTTAAAGGACTTGATATAGGTGGAGATGATTATGTAACGAAGCCTTTTCATAATGCGGTACTTTTATCAAGGATAAGTGCCAACTTAAGAAGAAGTGGCATGAATGATGGAGATGTATATAAAAAGGGAGAACTTGCAATATATTTTGATAAATACAAGCTGTACAGGGCTGGTAATGAACTTAAGCTTTCGAACAATGAATGGGATATGCTTAAGATACTTGTTGAAAATAAGGGAAGAGTTGTAAGACGGGATGTCTTTTTTGACAGACTGTGGGATATACATGGCAACTATGTAGAATATAACACACTTACTGTTAATATGAGCCGTCTTAAAGCCAAGCTTGGCACCTTTGGGGATGAAAGAGTTCCTTATATAGAAACAATAAGAAATGTAGGCTACCGCTGGATAGCGTAAAGGAATAATACATAGCAGTTATGGGGAGATAGGGTATGGATAATAAGAAGAAAATTCAGTCTGGCAGTTCAAGAAAGAATATAGATAATATTATAAGAGATTATAGAAGAAAACAGACGTTATTCGTTATAGGAACAGCCGTTACCAATGCACTTATTGCTGCATTTCTAACCATATATTATAGTATCAGGCAAAGGGCTCTTGTAGGAGCCCTTTATCTGTATGACAACAATTCGGCAACGAATCTCATAGACAGAATGATGCATATGAATATAAGTAAGAACACATATTATGCAGGAGAAGAGGCTATGGTGCAGGCCGGATATACCAGAAATGGATATGCATATCTGTCACACATTAATGGTGAGACAATGATGTATACTATCATAGGTATGATTATTGCGGTATTGTTGGTGTATGGACTTATACATTGCTACAGGATAGGAAAAAAGGACTGTCTTGGAAGTCTTAAGGCATATGCAAGGGAAAATGAGGCACTCAAAGAACAGCTTGAAAAGGAACATGAATACAATATATGCCAGTATAAAAAAATGCAGGAGTTTGTAGAGAATATAGCACATCAGATAAAAACGCCACTTTCGGTTATGACTATGAAGCTTGAGATGCTTCAGGATATGTTAAATGATATAAAGCCTGAAAATACACATGAAGATGATAATGATAAACACGTGGAAAAAATGAAAAAAGAACCGGATGAATATGTACCAGAAACAAAACAGCATATACAGATGGCATCTACAATAATTTCCGAGTGTACAAAAAGCGCATTTAAGATAAAGACATTTATAAAAAAGCTGCTTGATATAAGCAGGATTGAGTCAGGAAAAGTAGTACTTGCCACAGATAAAGTTATTATTGATTATATAGTTGAAGAAAGTGTTGAAAGTGCAGCTGCAGATAAGTCCAGGGTGATAGTTGATTATGGTACGGAGGAGAAGAGAGCCATGTATGCAGACGAGGGCTGGTTAGCAGAAGCATTTATAAACATTATAAGTAACAGCTACGAATACATATGTGACAGAGAAGACGGACGCGTGTACATAGATATAAGCAGTAACAATGAGGTGTGTATAATAAAGATATCGGATAATGGTGAAGGTATAGATAAAGCACACCTTGCTGGTGTATTTGACAGATTCGAAGGGAAAAGCAGCCAGAACGAGTTTCATGCTGGCATAGGCCTGAATCTGTCAAAGCTTATAATAGAAGCACATCATGGCAGCATAAAGGCAGCTAACAGTGAGAAGTATGGTGGAGCAGAGTTTCGGATACTTCTTCCTTTATATAAGCTTAAGGGGAAGGTTGGGCATAACTAAGAAAGCAATCCGAAGGTATCAAAGTCGGGACTTTTGACCCAGACATCTTATCATTAAAGTATATAAAACGTAAGTTATATGTAAGCAGTCTGTTATATGATAATAACTGTAAGCAGGGCAGCCTGTATAATCAGTACCCGTATTGTAAGATGAGGGGACGGGTACTGATATTTATTTATAATATGAAACAGGGGTGATGGCATGAATACAGCTTTTTTTGATTATTGTATAAAAAGTCTTAAAAGACGAAAAAAACAGGTGCTTAAAGCAGTAACGGCTATATTTTTGTCATTTACATTTGTAGCAGGTGTGCTTCTTTTTAGGGATAATATGTATGAATGGCAGATACAGTCAGCAAAACACCGGTTTGGCGACTGGTTTGTTATGATGAATGGAAATGACAGCAGGGAAAATGCACAGCTTAAGTCACATCCATATCTTAATGATTCAGGAAAAGTAAGTATATCAAACTACCAATACAATAATAACTGGAATCAGACAGATATTAAAATCGGATATATGGATAATGATTTTGTCCGTCTTTCTAATATAACACCTGATAAAGGAGAATTTCCAAAGAACGATGATGAAATAGCAGTTGAATGGAATACTCTGCTTTTACTCAATCAGGGTACAGACATAGGACAGGATATTACTCTGAATATAATTGTAAATAATCCAAAGGCAAGTTCAGGCTCGGACAGGATAACAAAGACATACAAGCTGTCAGGAATACTTAAAAGCTACACTAATGTATGGGTTGGCGGAAGCAATGTTCCAGGTATTATAACTACTAAAAATGAAGCGCAGAATATAAAAAGAAGTAATTCAGCAGTATATATATATTCAGCAGGCAATTATATATCAGGAGATTACAAAGATATATATGAAGGACTGAATAAAAAAGTAAGTGGTTCACTAATATATAACAGCAGTCTGTATGATTACGAACCATGGAGTGGAGGTTCTATATACGAGTATATGTATGTTGTTCTTGTTATACTTGGAGTAGCTGGTATAGCTTATCAGTTATCTGTATATAATAAAACAAGAAAATATGCATATGTCATAATAAAGAATATGGGTGCCACAAAGCTGCAGATGATAGCTTTTATATGTGTTGAAAATGCTGTTATAGTTATAAGCTCATCTGTTATAGGTCTGATTCTTTCAATGATTGCAGCAAGGCTTATATGCTTTATTGTCGAGTTAAGAACAGGAATAAGTTTTTTTACAATAGATAGAGGGATATATATAAGTCTTCTGATTATGCTTATCATGGCTGTTGTTGTGGGAAGTATTGTAAATATATGTGGACAGAGCTCTAACAGACTGCATAGATATACAAGCCGTTATAAGCTGAAAAGGCTATATAAAAAAGACAGGCATACGAGACATACATATATATTAAACAAAAACAATTATGTAAAAGAAACATATAAACGTCTCATGCTAGGACAGGGGATAGTGCAGAGTATATGCATAAGATTATTTTCACTAGCTATGATGATAATCATGATTATATGTATAGTGAATTCTGTAAGGACATATGCTGATTATAAGATAAGTTCACAAAAATCAGATATTATTGCATTTTATAGACAGGACAATAATGCAGAATATATCATATGTAATGCAGAGAATGATGTGCAGTTAGAATATGAGGCAGGGAAAACTCTGGATTTGTTTAAGTACATAAAGGATTGCTATAGTAATGCAATTAATAATGTGTCATGGGAAATGTATTCAGATGCTTATAAATCAAGAATATCTGATGATGATGGAATTTCGTTTAGTAAGCGTAATCTTAAATACAACATAAAGAATGCAGATGCACTTATGTATAAAGATATTGATGAAAGTACTATTGAGTATGTGCGTGGGATAACTGGTGTAGATGATATCAGTTATGGCTATTTCGAGACAGCGAGAGTATGGACCTGGAATACTATGGATTACAACAAGATGGGTATTCCGTATTATGTAGATATTGATGATAATAAGAATATTCATTCTAAGAATATTAATTCTAAGAATATTAATTCTAAGAATAGTGATTCCAATAATGCTTCATATAGCAGTGAACAGATTAATCCAAAGTATCTGTTTGCAACAGAGTATGTAGAAGCTGATAGCAGAGTATATGATGTGTTAGCGGATATTACAGGCAAAGATGAGATTGACATACAGGCATTTAAAGACGGCAGACAGGTGGTTATATTTTTAGATAAGAATCCTGAGGGTGTATATGATGATACAATAACAAAGGGAACTGATATAGGTCTTATGTGCTATAAAGCCTATCCGGAAAACTATAGCTATATAGATAAGGATTATGCCAGCAGTTATTATATGGCTATATACAGCTATATGCATGATAAAGGCATAGTTACAGACGATTTTAATAAAATTAACAGTGAATATTTCCACTCATTAATAGCTGATAATGAACAGGATAAGCTAAAACAGCTGACAGAATTATTTGAAAAAAATAATGTAAAGTTTTTAGATGATTTTTATACATACTGGGCAGATAAAGACGAAGAACAGTTTTATCAGTATGTTGATTCATATCTTGATATAAACATTGCAGATGAAAAACTTAAAGTATATGATTACAGCTCCGATTATGTACCAGCGGCTGCAGCTGAGGTTGCAAAGGTAATATACATCGATGATGAGGTAAAAGATAAGCTTAAGGAATATATACCGGAATTCGGGCAGTACACGATGCTTGCATCAGATGAATTGGGAAAGAAGGCACTGGATACACAGAATAATATATTAAAGGATTATCTCATGCTTGATGAGCTTCCAGAGGAGATTAATCTTTCGATGAAGTATAACCAGATTAATATAACCTATGGTCTTGATTCAATATATAACGGAACGGCTAATGTTGTAGCTTCTTATCTTGGACAGGCTGGATATGCATATAACAGTTATTCGCATGATAAGGATCTTATAAAGAGCAATACTATAGAAGCTTATATCCTATATGGTTTCACAGGCATAACAGCATTTTTAGTATATATGATAGTAAGCCTGATTATATTAAAAAACAGACTTTTACAGTATCAGGGCAGAATAAATATATTAAGAAATACAGGTGCAGATAAGGATGTAATATTTAACATATATATGAAGCAGAGCATACGGGAAATGCTGTGGTGTATCATGCTCATGCCGTTGATGATTATACTGGATATAATATGTATAAAAAGGTATATACGTAACCTATGACAGATAATATGAAGTTTAGCGGTGAGTACTGGCACATGGTATCTGGCTGGGAATGGAGGAAAGTGTTTGATTGAATACAGAATTTATCAGTTATTGTATAAAAAGTGTAAAAAGACGATGGAAAAGTATATTTAAAACAGCACTTTCGGTATTTCTTGCGTTTTCGTTTGTTGCAGGGATTATGCTGTTTAAGACTAATATGTATGAATATCAGATACAGTCTGCAAAGCACAAGTTTGGCAGCTGGATTGTGATGCTTTATGACAGTAACTTAGAAGAGAATAAAGAACTTAAGAATCATCCGTATCTGAACGAGTCAGGTAAAGCCTCGGTAGATAATTATGTGTTTGAAAATGATAACCAGACAGATATTAAAGTTGGTTATATGGATGATGACTTCATAAGGATAGGCAGCATATCATTACAGAGTGGGAGCATGCCGCACAACGATGATGAAGCTGCCATAGAGTGGGATACACTTCTTAAGCTTAATCAGGGAACACAGATAGGTCAGGAGATTCATATATCAGTCCGGAAGGGAAGCAATCAGACAACAGAAAATATTGAAAAAACATACAAGCTTACGGGAATTCTTAATAACTATACGAACATCTGGTGTGGTGGAAATTATATACCGGGTATTATTGTTACACAAGGTGAAGGAGAGAATATTAACCGCGTAGGAAAAGCTGCATATATATATTCATCTGACAGCTATATAGATGGGAATTATAATGATATATATGATGGATTAAAGAAAAAGTCACAAAAAGAGCTTATATATAATAGCAGCGTATACGACTATGAACCATGGGGAGGTGGATATATATATGATTATATGTACGTTCTTCTTATGCTTATAGGTGTATCAGCAGTTGTATATCAGATGCTTATGCATGACAGAAAGCGGAAGCATGTAAGGAGTATACTTACGAATCTTGGCGCTAAAAGAATACAGATAATGGCATTTTTATTAGTGGAAAATATAGTTATAGTTACACTTGCTGCCATAGCAGGTCTGTTCTTTTCAATATTTACCGGGAAGATAGTATGTACTATAACTGGTTATGTTAAAGGTATACAGTTCTTTAACATAAAAAACAGTATATATGTATATGTATTCATTATGCTTTTAGTATCTGTTTGTATAAGCATGATAGCTTGTATTATTGAAAATTTCAGACATCAGGCATCTGGTGTTGGAAATATCCGCGGCATTGGAAGAAATAAATCACTTATTTTAAAGACAGGAAAAAATAAGCTGGTAATAATTAACCGGAATAATTATATTTCACAGACACAAAAAAGGTTAAATAAGTCACATGGGGCGTTGTCAGCTATTGCAGTCAGAGTGTTTGCGCTTGCGATTCTGGTTATTATAGCAGGCTGTGTGATTAATTCAATAAAGGCGTATAAACAGTATCGTGATATATCTGATATGTCCGATATTATAGCATTTAACCGCATCGATTCCAGTACAAATTATGTACTTAATTATGCAGATAAAGAGTCAAGGGATGAGTACTATACACAATACTCTGGTGAAAATGGAAATATATATACGAGAGATAGTCTTAAAGCCAAAATACGAAGTAAAACATATTTAAGTGATTATAACAAGGAAATGTATGATAACAGTAATGAAATGTTTACTGAGGTAGATACTAAAGGAGAAACAAGGCGTTACTTTAACAGATTCAGCAGCTATACACTTATGTGTAATATAAAAAAAGCGGATACACCAGTGTATAAGGATATTGATAAGAACATGATTGATTATATTAACAGTATAGATGGTGTTGAAGATATAAGTTATGGATATTTTGAAACAGCAAGAACATGGGCATGGAATAATATGGATTACAACAAGCTTGGTGTGCCATGGTATCTTTCATATAGCTTTAATAGTGTTGAAGCACTTAATGATAATCAAAAAACGTATAAATATCTTTTTGCAACAGAATATGTGGAAAATGATAATAAATTATATGACATATTAAAGGATATAACAGGTAAGCCTTCATTTGATGAGGAGGCATTTAATAATGGAGATATATCTGTTGTATTTGTTGACGAGAATATTGATGGAGATTATGATGATACATTATCTGAGGGAATGGATATTAATCTTATGAAATATTACTGCAATATAAATGGTTCGTTTATGTATGACAGAGCATGGCAGAATTCAGGAAGCTATAATAAGGCTTTGTCAATATATATAAAAGATAAAGGATATAGCGCATATAAGAGTCTGACAGATAGTAAAATAGAGGCAAAGGGATGCGATAACTATGTGTCTGATCTTAAAAACAAACCTGATTTTAACAAAATAAGAGAAGAGTATATTGAGTATCTGGAAAATAATTATGGACGAAATGTAGCTGATTTTACGTTTTTTTGCAGATCAGAGGAAGAACAGCTTGAGCTTGTAAAACAGTATTATTATCAAAGGTTAAGAAAAGATTATTCATATATTCTTGGATACGAGCAGGCAGCTACAACTAAGGCCTGGGCTGTAGTGAAGCTCAGTGATGAGATAAAAGACAGATTAAAAGAATATATTCCTGAATTCGGGCAGTATACTATGATTGCCTCAACAAAGCTTTTACAGAGGGAGCTTGATAACCAGAATCAGGTTTTAAAAGATTATTTCCAGATGGATGTACTTCCAGATGAATTGTCTCTTGATATGTCATATAATCAGATAAGACTAAGATATAGCATGAATTCGCTATATAGTGGAACGGTTAATACAGTGAATTCATATATGCTTCAGACAGGATGGGGATATCATTCTTATTCGGGGGAAAAGGATGAGGTCAAGAGAAAGACATTTGAGGCCATCATACTATATGTATTCACAGCAGCTGTAGCTATCGGTGTGTACATAATGATATCTGTTCTTATGTTAATGAGCAGGATTGAAAAATATAAAAATACTATGACAATCTTAAGATATAGTGGAGCAGATAAATCTGTAATCTTTAAGATATATATGAAAGAGTGTTTTAGTGAGTCATTATATTGCATTATTCTTATGCCGCTTATGCTGCTGATATACGTGTTAGTAATAAGGCATGAAACTAAAGGACTATGATGATTCTGCATGGATAGTATAAAAATGCAGGTGTGTTTATGCATAAGCGGGTATAAATACATACATAGAAAACTATCTGACTTATAAAAATGCAAGTGTATTCATGCACAAGCCAGGGACAAAATAGTTTGCATCTTTTGTAGTATAATACAGTAAGAAAGTAAGAAAGTAAGAAGGAATGAAAAATATGGGTGAGATATTAAGAGCAGAAGGTATAAGCAAGACATATCACACAGGTATGGTAGAAGTGCATGCATTGAAAAAATGCGACATAACAATAAGAAAAGGTGAATTTACAGCTATTATAGGGAAGAGTGGCTCAGGAAAATCGACACTGCTTAGAATACTTGGTTCCATGGATAAGCCGGATGAGGGTGAGGTATATATTGATGATATTAACATAGGTGAGCTGAATGATAAGCAGTTATCAAAACTCAGAAGGGAAAAGATAGGTTTTGTATATCAGAATTATAGTCTGATACCCGAATATACAGCATATGAGAATATAGTACTTCCTGTGATCCTTGATAATCAGGATATTGATGAGGATGATGTTAATGATCTGTTAGAATCACTTCAGATAGAACATTGCCGAGATAAGTTTCCAGAGCAGATGTCAGGTGGTGAGCAGCAGAGAGTTGCTATAGCAAGGGCGCTTATAATGCATCCTGCAGTAGTGTATGCAGACGAACCAACTGGTAATCTTGATGCTGAGAGCGCAGAGAATGTTGCAGCCATGCTATCCCTGGCAGCATCTAAATACAAGCAGACAATAGTTATGGTGACACATGATAAGCAGATGGCTGAATATGCCGACAGAATATTTAACATAGTAGATGGACATGTAATGACAGATGTGGGAGAATAATGTAAAAAATCCATAAATTCAAGATTTTTTACATGCGAGATATGCGCAAAAAGCGTGCGCAGAAATAAGGAAAAGTGTAAAAAAGGAAAGCAGGGATGAAGTAATTATGCATATTTCAAAGAATTCAGCAACACAGATAGTAAATGAAATATCCAGGCTTGTTAAACAGAACATTAACCTGATGGATGAGACCGGTTATATAATAGCAAGTGTAGATAAAAGCCGTATAGGAAGCTTTCATTATGGTGCGTATAAAATTATATCTGAAAATCTTGATGAATATTACATAGATGAAGATGATGCTTCTAAGGGAATAAAGAAAGGAATAAATCTTCCACTTGAGCTTGATGGTGAAATAGTTGGTGTTATTGGTATGACTGGTGAATATGAAGAGGTTATTACATCTGGCAAGCTTTTAAAGAAGATGACAGAAATTCTTCTTATGGAGAGCAGGGCAAACTACCATCAGCTTATGAATAAGCGAGTCAGAAATGCATTCTATGAAGAATGGCTTATAAATGGAGGCTATAAAAGTGCTGACCTTGAGGATAGAGGAATGGCTATAGGCGTGGATATCAATATTCCAAGGCGTATTCTTATTGCTAGTATTGATGAACTTGATAATTATAAGGATTCACAGCAGGGTCAGTCCAAGATTGCCAAGTTTGAGAATGATGTTGATACATTTTTAAGCAGAAATAATTATAAGATGCATTTTAGAAATGCTTCAAGACAGATAATAATTGTAGATAACATGGTGACGGATAAGCTGGCTGCATTTGCCAAGGAACTTGCTGATTATATAAGGGAAAAAGAGGGAGTGGAGCTTAATATCGGTATAGATGGTGAGAATAATGCTGATATGCATGATGCATATGTACAGGCTCACAGGGCTTGGAATGTAGCAGCCTCAGAGCATGAACAGATAATATGTTATGAGAATATGAGTCTGGAGCTTTTAATCAGTAATGTTCCTGTAGAAATAAAGCTTGAGTATCTAAAGAAAATATTTAAAGGTGAGTATGGCGATGATATTGGTGATGTTATAGCACTTCTAAAGGCTTATTATGATGCACAGGGGTCAATACAGAAAGCAGCTGATGCACTTTATATACACAAAAATACACTGCAGTACAGGATATCAAGGTTAAAAGATACAACAGGACTTGATATAAGAAAACCTACCGAAAGTCCTGCATTGTTTATTGCATATATAATAGCGGATGAGCTTATAAATGAAAAATACGATTTACCATTATTGTTACGTGGAACGAAATAAAAAAATAATTATGTATACGGTAACATATGCAAAAATGTATTTCTATGCTATTATTGCACCATACAAAGCACAAGAGATTGTGCAAAACGTACAATAATTTAGTAGAAATGAGGTGTTTTTATGTCAGGTATAGCATTGATAATTGTGTTTGTGTTGGCAATCATCGTAATGATAGTTGCGATATCCAAGTTTAAGGTTCATCCATTCCTTGCAATCATGGGTGTATCACTTATTCTTGCCATGATAGCAGGTATTCCATTCGTTGATACAGTAAAACCGGACGGAACAAAAGTATCTGGTATTCCTACAGTAATAGGTGCCGGATTCTCAGGAACTTTTAGTAGTATTGGTATAGTTATCATACTTGGTGCATTGATCGGATCAGTTCTTGAAAAAACTGGAGCAGCTCTTAAGCTTGCAGATATGGTGATTAAGGTAGTAGGTAAGAAAAGACCTGAGCTTGCTATTGAGCTTATGGGCTGGGTAGTTTCAATCCCCGTATTCTGTGATAGTGGTTTCGTTATTCTGAATCCTATCAGAAAAGCGCTTGTTAAGAGAACAGCAGTATCGAGCGTGGCAATGACTGTAGCTCTTTCAGCAGGACTTTATATTTCACATGTATTTATTCCACCTACACCTGGACCAATAGCAGCAGCTAATACACTCGGTGTCGGAGATAACCTTTTACTTGTTATGGGACTTGGCGTTGTATGTTCTATATTCCCTCTTATAGCAGGTCTTATATATGCAAAGTACATAGGTAAGAAGGTTAAAAGTGCAGACGAGACAACAGATAGTTCAGAGGTAACTAAGACATATGAAGAGTTAGTTGCAGAGTATGGAAAGCTTCCTAACGGATTCAATGCTCTTGCACCAATCCTTGTTCCTATCATACTTATGGCACTTGGCTCAATTTCATCTATGGCAGGCTGGACCGGTGCTCTTGATGTGGCATGCCAGTTCTTAGGAAAACCTATTATAGCCTTAGCAGTTGGTACAATATTTGCGATAATACAGCTTGCAACAGCTGACAAGATGTCTGATTTCTACGATATAACTAACGAAACATTAAAGACAGTTGGACCAATCCTTTTCGTAACTGCAGCAGGTGGTGTTTTAGGTAAGGTTATATCATCAACATCTATGGTTACATTTATTACACAGCATGCAGAGGTGCTCTCAGCAGTGGGAATATTCTTCCCATTCCTTCTTGCAGCTATATTAAAGACAGCACAGGGTTCTTCTACAGTTGCTATCACAACAACAGCAGGTATCATAGCTCCACTTCTTGGTGCACTTGGTCTTGCCTCACCAGTAAAGACAGTTCTTTGTGTAATGGCTATTGGTGCTGGTGCCATGACAGTATCACATGCTAACGATTCTTACTTCTGGGTAGTTACTAACTTTGGTGACATGACTCCTGATCAGGGATATAAAACACAGACGGTATGTACATTGATAATGGGTATTGCTTCAATGGTTGAAATATTCATACTTTCATTAATATTATAATTCGATTCTAGTGACCTATGGCGGCTATGCTGATAAGTAAGTACATTCTTGACTTGTTAGTATAGCCGCCTTGTTATTAGATGTTGTTTAAGGAATGAGAGCATAGGCAAGTTTAAATATTTTGATTGAGTAAATAGTGCAAAGTTATAAAAATATACAAAAGAGGTTTTACAAAATATTACAATGAACATTTATCGGAAAGGAGATTAGCCATGAATAGTGAATTAAGAAATATAGCGGACAATATAATAGATGCGGCTATAAAGGCTGTACTACCAGATGCGGCAGTCAAAAGAGCACTGGATGGAAAAGAATTCAAAGGAAAAGTCATTCTGGTGTCAGTTGGAAAAGCTGCATGGCAGATGGCAATGGCTGCAAGTGATTGTATGGGAGATAGAATAGATAAAGGTGTTGTTATAACAAAATATGGACATGTAAAAGGTCCTATTGACAGGGTTGAATGTTTTGAAGCAGGTCATCCAGTACCTGATGAGAATTCATTTAGGGCAACGCAGGCAGCTATAGATATGGTAACAGGACTTTCAAGTGAGGATACAGTATTGTTCCTTTTATCAGGTGGTGGAAGTGCTTTGTTTGAAAAACCAAAGATACCAGAAGAAGAACTGCAGAATATAACAAACCAGCTGCTTGCCTGTGGTGCAGATATAGTTGAGATTAATACGATAAGAAAACGTTTGTCAGAGGTAAAAGGTGGTCGTTTTGCAAAACTGTGTGAACCAGCGCATGTGTTCTCAATAGTGTTATCAGACATACTTGGTGACCCACTTGATATGATAGCATCAGGACCTGCATGCCCTGATTCCTCAACCTGTGAGAATGCAGGACACATAGTAGCAAAGTATAATCTTAAGCTGGGGGAGAATGCGAAAAAGCTTATAAATATAGAAACACCAAAAAAATTGGACAATGTTACTACACTTATCAATGGAAGCGTGCGTGAATTATGTCGTGCAGTTGAAAATGAATGTACAAAGTATGGTTATGAGCCGGTTATGCTTACAGACCAGTTGTGTTGTCAGGCAAAGGAGGCAGGAAGTTTTCTTGCATCAATAGCGAAAACACACTATGCTTCAGGAAAAAAGCTTGCTTATATAGCAGGTGGAGAAACAGTAGTAAATCTTACCGGTCATGGCAAGGGAGGAAGAAACCAGGAGATAGCTTTATCGGCAGCCACAGGAATAGAAGGCATGTCAAACGTAGCAGTGTTTAGTATAGGCAGTGACGGAACAGACGGACCAACAGATGCCGCAGGAGGCTATTGCGATGGCGATACAGCCAAAGTGCTGAAGGAAAAAGACATAGATATATTTGAGGTGCTGAAGGAAAATGATGCCTACAATGCATTGAAAGAAACTAACGGACTTATAATAACAGGACCTACAGGAACAAATGTTAATGATGTAGCAGTGTTGCTTATAGGGTGATATTGTTGTTTAACATACATTCTTAACGTACGGACGACAGCATATATGAGAAAAGCA
>ULVR01090221.1_pt1 | contig 16087 bp, 9 predicted proteins | sample 1959601 | NCBI WGS metagenome assembly ULVR01 (sample SAMEA4835791, study PRJEB28245) | human gut metagenome | biome: gut microbiome; material: fecal sample | place: Denmark | collected 2008
TAAATAGCCATTTAGCTGAGTATTGATTCTTTGCTTCGTATAAATCGAATCAAGTATTGAAACCACTTTTCGCTGTGTCTCGATGTGAGGAAGTTCAATTTCAATTCGAGACACATCAGCAGGATGGACACGAAATACTTTCATACCTCTTACATACCGACGAAGCTCACCGATAAAACAAGGAGAACTCATAAGGTAGTTGAGATAGGCAGGTATAACAAGATCTCTGCGTTTAACACGGACAATAGTCGTCTCAGTACCCGAAACAGCAAGCTTATTTTGTGGATTGTTGAAAAGATAAGCATGTCCCAAATCATCAACAGTTTCCGAAGTAAGCACATACACGATGTCCTGATCTTTAAGGCACTGACTTTCTTTAACCTTTTCACCGCGGAGAATAAACGGAATAGGTTTTGATGGACTTTCAACATCAATGCGCAGGTCAAACCCTTTATAAAGGTCACCATAATGGATATAGAGGTAATCTCCGGTGTCGTGCATACGGGCACGGGGAATGCTCGCTCCACGACTAAAGCTGCAAATATCGCCAAGTACGACTTTACATCCCATACCCAATTGCCTCCAGATTCTTCTTGATTTGCTCTTGCAAGCGGCTGGATTCCTCAAAGCACTTGGAAATCTCACCAGTTAGCCGCTTCATTTTCTCTTCGAATGGTTCACCGTCATCTTCCGGTTCGGCAATGCCTACATAGCGGCCTGGCGTGAGAATGTAGTCTTGCTTGGCAATGTCCTCAGTTGTGGCGATGGCAGAAAAGCCCTTCTCCTCTTCCAGTGTTCCAGCACGGAATGCGTCGAACGCTCCCGATACCTTGGCGATGTCTTCATCGGTGAACTCACGCAGTTTACGAGAAACCATGGTTCCCATGTCCCTCGCATCAATAAACAAGGTCTTGCCCGGCTGGGCCTTCTTGTTTGTGATTATCCACAGACTCACAGGAATACCCGTGCTATAGAAAAGCTTATCGGGCATGGCAATGATGCCTTCGACCAAATCTTTTGCGACAATGTTGGCTCGAATATCGCCTTCACCGCTCGTTTGACTTGATAAAGCGCCATTGGCAAGCACTAGACCAATACGCCCTCCAGCCGGCTGCAGATGATGAATCATATGTTGCATCCATGCAAAGTTGGCGTTGCCTTCTGGCGGAGTGCCGTAATCCCATCTCGGGTCTTCTTTGAGCTTATCCCCTCCCCAATCTTTCAGATTGAATGGCGGATTGGCAAGAATGAAATCGAATCTCTCGTTCTTATGCAGATCATTAAAGAACGTATCCGCATTATGATCGCCAAGATCGGCGTCAATACCACGGATGGCAAGATTCATCGTCGCCATTTTCCATGTAGTCGGGTTGCTTTCCTGCCCGTATACGGACAGATCAGAAATCTTGCCTTGATGCCGTTCAACAAACTTGGCCGACTGCACGAACATGCCGCCAGACCCGCAGCAAGGATCATAGACCCGCCCATGGTAAGGCTCAATAATCTCAACCAAGGTTTTCACAATGCAGGCCGGCGTATAGAACTCTCCAGCATTCTTGCCTTCAGCTTCCGCGAACTTGGCCAAGCAGTATTCATAGGTGCGTCCAAGAATATCTCTGCTGTCACCTTTATCCGCCATCTTTACGTTGGTGAACAGATCCACAACCTCGCCCAAGCGGCGCTTGTCGAGCTCCTGACGGGCAAAGTTCTTGGGGAGAATATTCTTCAGCTTATCGTTCTCCGATTCAATCGAACGCATAGCCTCATCGATTACCTTGCCAACCTCTGGAGTGTGCGCAGCGGCGGCAATCACATTCCAACGTGCATTTTCAGGCACAAAGAAAATATTCTCTGCCATGTACTCGTCGCGATCCTCTTCAAAGCCTTCGCCTTCATCCACAAGCTCCTGATGCTTCTGATCGAACTTGTCGGAGATGTACTTCAGGAAGATCAGGCCGAGAACCACATTCTTGTATTCCGAAGCATCAATGTTGCCCCGTAGCTTGTCCGCGGCTTTCCAAATCTGCTCTTCAAAGCCGATTTCCGCCGTATTATCGTTTTTCTTCTTCGCCATTTCCTGTTCCTACTCTTCAATCTTGGTATCAGCCCAAAGCTCGCACTGCTTCATCACAGTATCCATGGCATCATCGACGCCTTCAGGCGGATACTTGTATTTTCGCAGCAAACGTTTGATCGCACGCCGCATTCCAGCACGGGCACTTTCCTTCTTCTGCCAGTCAATCGTGGCACTTCTTTGCATGGTTTCAGTCAACTCACGCGCTATAGCAACCAACTGGTCGTTGTTATAGAAATCCTTGACCGCTTGAGGTTTGGTAATGGCATCATAGAATGCCATTTCCTCATCATTCAGTCCAAGCTTCTGGGCATCATCACGGTCTTTCATAATGTCACGAGCCATTTGAAGAAGCTCTTCAATGACCTGCGCATTGGTCAGCATGCCATTGAGATAGGAGTTCAATGTGTTTTGCAGCATCTCGCTGAATTTCTGTGCTTTGACCACGCTGGTCCGCTGATAGGCACGAACTTTCTCCTTGATGAGTCGTTTCAGACTCTCGACGGCGATGTTCTTTTCCTTCATGCCAGCGATTTCCTGAAGAAACGCTTCATCGAACAAGGAAATCTCAACACTGTTCTTGTCGAAAAGGTTGATCACGCCATCAGCGTGAACGGTTTGCTCAAGGATGTCGCTTACACGCTTGTTGAATTCGGCGTAGGTCATGCCTCCACCACCGTTACCTTTACGCCCGGTAAGGCGAAGTACCTGAACACGCAAAACCGACAAATAAGCTGCTTCGTGCTGGTCCTCTTCAGAAACCAGGCTCTTGCATAGGCTCAATGCCTGGTTCATCAGTTGGCATTGCTTGAGGAAGTTTTCGGTATCTTCATGACGCTTCGGCTCAAGCAGCCAATCGGTTCCTTCGGCAATGGCATCTGCCAAAGCCTCTCGACTATTCGTAAAAATCAATTTCCTGTAGTCGAAGCCATACATAAGGTCGCGGCATACATCAAGTTTTTCAACAAATTTCGGGTAAGCCGTCGCAGCAATATCCATATTGCTGTAATTATGCTGATCTCGATTCGTATAGTCCTTCATTGCTTGCTTAAGAGCTCCGGCGATGCCTATATAGTCGACTACCAGACCGCCTTCCTTGCCTTTGCAAACACGATTCACTCGGGCAATGGCCTGCATGAGGTTATGACCCTTCATCGGTTTGAAAACGTACATAGTCGACAGACTTGGTACGTCAAAGCCCGTAAGCCACATATCAACGACAATGGCAATCTTCAATGGATCGTCATCATCTTTGAACTTCCGCTCCATCTCCTTCTTATGCGTGCTACCTCCGCACACGTCGAACCATTCCTCGGGATCCTGATTCGACATGGTCATCACCACACCGATTTTTTCTTTCCATTCAGGGCGTAATTCCAAAATCTTGTAGTAGATTTTCATCGCAATCGGGCGACTATACGCAACAATAAGAGCCTTGCCGGCAAGCACATCAGCACGGTTGTTCTCGTAATGGTCAACAATGTCACGGCAGAGCGCATCGATGGTTTCCGGAGTATCAAAAATCGCATCAAGCCCGCCAAGGTCATGCTTGGATTTCTCAATACTTGCTTCATCTGCTTGATCAGCAAATTCCCTATAAGCGGCGTCAATTCGCCCAAGGGCTCCCTCATCCAGATGCAGTGCGACAACTCGACTCTCATAATAAACCGGTTTAGTTGACTCATCTTCAACTGATTGAGTCATGTCGTACACATCGATGTAGTCACCAAAAATCTCACGAGTATTACGGTCATCCGTCGATATGGGGGTACCCGTAAAACCGATATAGGAAGCATTCGGCAAAGCCCTGCGAACCATACGAGCCGCGCCAATACTCACCTTGCCATTCTCATCGATGGTTTCTGTGAGTCCGTATTGGCCTCGGTGGGCCTCATCCACCATGACAATAACGTTGTTCCGGTCGCATAGCGGTTCATCTCCATCAGAGAATTTCTGCATGGTGGTGAAAATAATGCCGTTTGCTTCCCGCCCTTCCAGCAATTCCTTCAAATTCTGCCGACTTTCAGCCTGCACCGCCTGCTGGCGCAGGAACTTCGCACATCTGGTGAACTGACCGAACAACTGGTCATCCAAATCATTGCGATCAGTAATGACCACAATCGTTGGGCTCTCCAAATATTTTTGAATCAAATGTGCGAAGAACACCATCGACAGAGATTTGCCGCTCCCCTGGGTATGCCAGAACACGCCAATTTTGCCATCTCCAGCAACCGCATCCTGAGCGCGGACAACAGCTTTTTTCACGGCAAAATACTGGTGATATGCACCAAGAATTTTGACTATTTTTTCAGAAGTATCGTTAAAGCACACGAAATTCTGAATAATATCCAACAACCTTGCTTTTGGCAGCATTCCATCAAGCATGGTCTTCCACGAAGCGTTCTTCGTTTCGGAATAGTCCCCATCGACAGACTTCCATGCCACGTAACGATCCTCGTCCGCGGTAATGGTACCAACTCTAGTTTCAGTCATATCGCTCATTACGCAGAACACATTCGGCACAAACAAGCTCGGAATCTGCTTCATGTACTGACGAAGCTGCAAATAAGCGTCAGACGCATCAGTTTCCACACGTGACGGCGACTTAAGTTCGAAAATGACCAATGGCATGCCATTGATGAAGATAATTATATCAGGGCGCTTCTCTGAATATTCGACAAAAGTCCATTGATTGACAACTTGGAACACATTGTTTTCAGGATGGTTGAAATCTAGAAGGCGAACGATTTCATTCCGTTCTTCTTTACCATCAAAATAACGGACTTCCACACCAGACTGAAGATAGTCATTAAAAATTTCATTCCGCTGCTCAAGACTTCCACCCTCAATATTCTTAATTTTGAGAATTGCCTCATCAATTGCCTTCGCAGGCAACCCTTGATTGACATTAGACAATGCTTCCGGGAGAACATCAGGAATAAAAACATCTTGATAATTCTCAGAAGAACGACGAACATCCGGACCGAACAAATGCTCATATCCCATTGAATCCACAAGATGGTCAATGATCGTATGCTCATACCAGTCTTCATCGATAATCATGGAGTGATTCTTGCCAAGAACAGATTCAACTAACGAACTGTCCATCATGCGCTTCTTTGCCATATCTACTCTCATTCACCGATATCCGGAAAACCATCCAAACCGATTGTACGCTACCAAGGGGGTTCTACTGCCACTTTGCACACCGGCGTCGGTACAAACAACTTGAAACAAATCACTTCCGCCCCTCCCAATCTGCATATGTATCATTATCTTTGGTCCTCCACTCACGACGTCCATTAGCAGTCGCACGTCCTTGTACAAAAGCAGCAGCGGCAGAAGGCGAAGAGAAAGGCACATCTCTTGTCAAAGTCGCAATCCCCTTATCATCGATAACGATTGCTCCCTCATTGTTTAATCGTTCATGAAGCTGTTTCCGTAATTCAAACTGCCTGCGAGTACTTTCGACAACATTGTCCTTACGCGTTACTTCTGCAGCAATCGCAGACCCTTTAAGCACAGTAAATTCACCATCAATAATTTGCCCATAAGCAGTACCTCCATGTTTCTTTACCGATACTTGGAATATCGGAGAATCATATTGCAATTCTTCCCCTGCCTTCAATGCATCATCCCATTTTGATGAACGACCGCGAAACACTTCTACCCCAAGTACCGGCAGAATCGTCAGAAATTCCTTAATGAAATGATTCATATCCGAAGCATCTGCTTCCGGCAAATCCGCACCCCCTGTAGGCTCATTGCCGTTTTCCAAAGGAATACGTCCAATCTCCTTAGCTCTCTGGATAAGCTGAGCCTCAATGTAGCGAGCATGTGCACTAGTCAGGTTGCCATCTTTTGAAGTGACAAACACTACTTCAGACCAGAATGATTTCTTGGCCGCATGCTGTTTTAAGCGACTTGCAATATTGTCGCTTTCACCAATATAAGCCAATGGACTTCCATCACTTTTGTCACCAAGCAGGATATAAACGCCTGTACGCTGAGCTTCTTCGCGTTGATAGATTCGACCAAGTTCACTGCGGCTGCCTTTAAACACATGGCCAGTCCAGTTCATGATTTCTGCTGTAACTAAACCACTAAAAGTTCCATCAATCAGAAATAACCTGATCTGCTTACCTTCTGCCATAATGACCAGCTTCCTCCCATTTACAGCGATTGTATCGGTCCGAACATCAGAAAACACTCATTGACACAGTGCCATCAGGCAGCGTGAACCCGCTACATGCGGGAACAAAAATATAGTTATTCCGCCGCAACGGACTTGTATACTTACTCGTATACTTCAAGCAAACTATAAGGTGAAACATGTCGGTTACATCGATTCTCGACAATATGATTTCCGTCACCGATCTCAACCGCGGTGGCGCAAGCAAAACACTAAGCCGAGTCGGTAACAACCACCCAGTCATCGTGCTCGACGGCAATCGGCCCAGCGCGGTTATCATTACCCCCGATGACTATTGGCGCCTCACTCAAGCGGAAGAGGATTTCGCACTATACCAAGAAGCCATGGACCGCCTACACAATGGCGACGGAACACAATTGACCGACATAGACGTATTCGGCGAGCATTACCATTCCGTCAACGACGGTTTTGAACCAGAATTTGAATAAGGCTTGCAACAACGCCAGTTTCGACAAGATTTTCAGACAGCATAAGGAGAACACATGCGGTTGGAAATGACGGGAAGCTTTGATGCCGATGGGAGTGCGGCATCATCCAATGACCTGCTGTTCCTTGGATTCCACGGATACAGCAACGATGAATCGGGAATGGTGCGCATCATCAACGCGATCTGTGCAACCGGCAGTCCCGACAACACGCATCACGCCAACGCCAACGGAAACGGCAACGTCAATAGCAATACCAACCGCAATCCCGCTGCCGACCCACCCATCAAGCCCAACTACATCTCATTCCGCGGCGCATATACGCGCCCATACATCGGCAGCCACTACTGGTATCCCGACGGATGCTCCGTCAGCGAGCGCCAACATGAGTGCAGCCAGGTCGGCGCCGAAGTGGTGTGCATGCTGCAATCGCCGGTATTCCAGCGTTTCCGCAAGGTGTTGATCGGTTTTTCACAGGGCGGATACCTGTCGTATCGCATGACTACGGAGTATCCGGACGTGTTCGATATGGCGGTGTTGCTCAGCCCGTCATTCAAGGGGGAAACAGCGGACACGATCCCTGCCGGCCGCACACGATTCGCGCTTTGCTACGGCAGTGATGACCGTACGATTCCAATCGCCGACCAGCAGTGTGCCCGTGAGCAACTTGGCTCGACCGGTCGTTGCACGTATTTCGAATATCCCGGCATGGCGCACAACATATGTGATCAGGAAATTGCCGACGTGCGCGCCTGGCTGGGATTGTGAGCCATGGCGAGTACTCACATACCATGCGTAATTGGAATCTTGCCAAAGAACGCTCACTAGAGCTGATAAGTGTAGCTTATTTTTGCGTTAGCTACATGCAATCGGATAAGTGTAGCTTAATTCCGCATTAGCTACATGTATTTGCCTATAGAAAAAGCCGGACGGTGGATTCCTGGATCCGCCCGTATGGGCGAACCCGTTGAATCCGCCGTCCGGCGGCGCGACTGTTTCTCAAGAATGTGTGCTTGACTCACATGGATGGTACTGAGAACCATTCGCTTAACGATCTGCTTCCATGCGCGCCAACCGTGTACAAAACGCGGCTGCGCGGCACGGACACAAATCAAGTCTTGCGTGGCTCGAGCCGCGGTGGGCAACGCCACGGCGGCTCGAAAGCCAAGGGATTACTCTAGCCGCAGCTTGGAATAATCGCAAGCCGACCAAACTTCGGTTCAGGCTTTGGCGACTTCCACGCTGAGCTCGGTGCCTTCCTTCACGTCGAAGGAGGTGGCGAGCGTCTCGGAGGTGATGAGATCCTTGAACTGCTCGACCTTCGCCACGTCGCCGGCCGGAACGGTCAGCTTCAGCGCGATATGGTCGGAAACCTCGAGACCGGCGGCCTTACGGGCGTCCTGCACGGCGCGGATCGCGTCGCGGGCGTAGCCTTCGGCAACCAGATCGTCGTTCAGCTCGGTGTCGAGGATCACGAAGCCGCCGGTCGGCAGGGCCGCGGACACGGAGTTGGCGGCCTCTTCGGCGTTCTGTTCCTCCACGCTGTTGATCAGCTCGTACTCGCCCTCTTCCAGCGTAATGTCGCCGTTCGGGGTCTCGCACACCGGAGCGCCGGAAGCGTCCACATGCCATGCGCCGGACTTGGAGGCCTTGATGGCGAACTGCACGTCCTTGCGCAGGCGCTTGCCTGCAACGCGGGCGTTCACGCGCAGCTCGTGGATGATCTTCAGGCCCTGGGAGCCCGCATCCTCAAGCGTGCACAGCTCCACGTTCTTGACGTTGAGCTCGGACTTCAGAATCTCGTCGTACGCGGCCACGGCGGCGGTATCCTCCACCACCACGGTGAGCTTGCTCAGCGGCTGGCGCACGCGGATCTGCTTCGCCTTACGCATGGACAGGGTGCTGGAGACGACCTCGCGCACCTTTTCCATGGCGTTCACCAAAGCCGGATCGTCGACGAGCACGCGGCCAAGTTCGGTGGCTTCGCCGGTCTTCTCGTCGGCCAGGAACGGCCAGTCGGCCAGATGCACGGATTCGCCTCCGGTCAGGCCGCGCCACACGGATTCGGCTTCCATCGGGGCAAGCGGCGCAAGGACGCGCATGAACACCTCAAGCACGGTGTACAAGGTGTTGAACGCGTTGGCGTCCTCGTTCCAGAAGCGGTCGCGGTTGTTGCGGATGTACCAGTTGGTGATCATGTCGATGAAGTCGGACACGGCGTCGCATGCATCGGAGATCAGGAACTGGTCCAGCGAGGACTGGGTCTTTTCGACCAGTCGGTGGGTACGGGCCAGCAGGTAACGGTCCATTTCCGGCAGCGATGCAACTTCGTCGGCGCGAAGCTTGCGCGCGTCGTACCCGGCCGCGTTCGCGTACAGGGTGAAGAAGTAGTAGGAGCTCCACACCGGCAGCATCACCTGGCGCACGGTGTCACGGATGCCATCGGCGGTGACGATGAGGTTGCCGCCGCGCAGGATCGGCGAGCTCATGAGGAACCAGCGCATGGCGTCGGAGCCGAAGTCGTTGAACACGCCGTTCACGTCCGGGTAGTTGCGCAGGTGCTTCGACATCTTCTGTCCGTCGGAGCCGAGCACGATACCGTGGCAGATCACGTTCTTGAACGCCGGCCTGTCGAACAGGGCGGTCGCCATGACGTGCTGCACATAGAACCAGCCACGGGTCTGGCCGATGTATTCCACGATGTAGTCGCACGGGAAGTGCTGTTCGAAGGTTTCCTTGTTCTCGAACGGGTAATGGTACTGGGCGAAGCTCATCGAACCGGATTCGAACCAGCAGTCCATCACGTCGCTGATGCGGTGCATGTGGCTCTTGCCGGTCGGGTCGTCCGGGTTGACGCGGGTCAGCTCGTCGATGTACGGACGGTGCATGTTGATATTGCCGTCCTTGTCGCGCGGGTAATCGCCGAAATCGGCCTTCAGCTCGTCAAGCGAGCCGTACACGTCCACGCGCGGGTACTTCGGATCGTCGGAGACCCACACCGGAATCGGGGAACCCCAGAAACGGTTGCGGGAGATCGACCAATCGCGTGCGTTCGCCAGCCACTTGCCGAACTGGCCGTCCTTCACGTTGTTCGGAATCCAGTTGATCTGCTGGTTGAGTTCGAGCAGGCGGTCCTTGATCTTGGTGACGGCCACGAACCAGGAGCTCACCGGCTTGTAGATCAGCGGGGTGGCGCAACGCCAGCAGTGCGGGTAGGAGTGCACGTAGCTCTTCTCCTGGAAGAGGATGGCGCGCTGCTCCTCAGGAATGCGGGCCAGCGGGCCGTCGCCGGCGCGCAGGTTGCGCAGGATCGGCTTGTTGGCGTCGAACACGTACAGGCCTTCGTAATCCGGGCACAGCGACGTGAACTTGCAGCCCGCGTCGAGCACGTCGATGCTCCTGATGCCCTTGGCGTTGAGCGTGTTCATATCGTCTTCGCCGTACGGTGCCTGGTGCACGAGGCCGGTACCTTCAACGGTGTCGACGTAGTCGGCGGTGAAGATCTGGTAGCCTTCCGGCCCCGGCACCTTGCCTTCGACGGCGTTCTCGTCGCCCGCGAAGTACGGGAAGACCGGGTAGTAGCGCCAGCCTTCCATTTCGGCGCCCTTGAGCTCGCGCACGATCTCGTAGTTCTCGCCGAGTTCCTTCTCGTAGGAGCCGAGCAGCGGCTTGCCGAGGTAGAACTTCTTGCCGGCGAACTTGCCTTCGGTCGGGCGCACCTCGACGTAGTCGATGTCGGCACCGACCACGATGGCGAAGTTGGTCGGAACGGTCCACGGGGTGGTGGTCCAGAACACGGCGTAGGCGTCTTCCTCGTCGCGCAGCTTCACGGCCACGGACACGGTGGTGTCCTGACGGTCCTGGTACACGTCGGCGTCCATGCGCAGCTCGTGCGCGGACAGCGGCGTCTGGTCCTTCGGGCAGTACGGCAGCACGCGGTAGCCCTGGTATGCCAGGCCCTTGTCGTACAGCTGCTTGAACGCCCACATCACGGACTCCATGTACGTGATGTTCAGGGTCTTGTAGCCGTGCTCGAAATCGACCCAGCGGGCCTGACGGTGCACGTAGTCCTTCCACTCGTTCGTGTACTTGAGCACGGACGCGCGGCAGGCGTCGTTGAACTTGTCGATGCCCAGTTCCTTGATCTGGTCGACGGAGTCGATGCCCAGTTCCTTCTGGGCCTCAAGCTCGGCCGGCAGACCGTGCGTGTCCCAGCCGAACACGCGGTTGACGCGGTGGCCCTTCATGGTCTGGTAACGCGGGATGACGTCCTTCGCGTAACCGGTCAGCAGGTGGCCGTAGTGCGGCAGGCCGTTGGCGAACGGCGGGCCGTCGAAGAAGACGAATTCGTTCTGGCTGTGATCGCCGGAAGGACGGCGTTCGATGGACTTCTGGAAGGTGTCGTCCTTATCCCAGTAGTCGAGCACGGACTCCTCCAGCTTGGGGAAGCTGGGGTTCGGCGCGACGTTGGCGCTCTGCTCGCCGGCAGCAGCCTTCGGATACACATGATTGGTGGATTCGCTCACCGTATGCTCCTCGTTTGGCGGTTTCATTACTTACCTTACGAGGACGATGGCTTCCGTGCGATCGCGCACGTCCGGCACCGCGGTACCACCTCGCTTGCCGCACTTCCCTGTTGTTCCCACGCAGGTTGTCCGCCTGCGCAGGTCTCGTACGACCGCTTGACATTCGGCTGTTCGGGCCGACCCCGCCGGTTCTACTAAGCCTCGCCAGAAAGCGTCGGCCGTTCTTCCGGAAACTCCCCGCTGATGACGGATCATCGCTTTTCGTTTCAAATCGTCAGCCTAGCACGCCGTACGAACGTAGAAACGCGAAAAGCCGCACGGTGTCCACCATGCGGCTTTCGTAATCGCAAAACAATCGAAATACAATCGGCAGGCCGACCACGAATCGACCGAAGACGATCGCGCTCGGCGGCGAATCAGCCTTCGTTCAGCTGAGCCTCGAGCTGCCTGACGATACCGTCGTGCATCTTCTCGGTGATCTTCACCTTGAGCAGGAACACGACCGCGCTCAGGATGATGACCGCGAGCGGCACATAGAAGGCGCAGATCTCGAAGATCCGGATGTTCGCGGCGGTCATGTCGGCTGCGGTGGCGTTGCCGATCATGCCGGCGGCGATGGCCACGGCTCCGACGATGCCGTTCGAGCACGCGCCCGCGATCTTGTCGAGCATCGGACGGACGGACAGGGTGACGGCCTCGTTGCGCTTGCCGTTCTTCAGCTGGCCGTACTCGATGGAATCGGTCAGGGAAAGGATGGCCGTCATCTGGATAAAGGTCTGCGGCAGATAGAAGAAGACAAGACCGACGGTGACGACCGGCAGGCTGGTGGGGTTGATGATGAACAGCAGATAGCCGATGACCATAAGCACCATGCCGCCGAGGTACAGGTAGCGGCGCGGAATGCGCTTGTTCAGAATCGGGTACAGCGGAGCCATAACGATGCCCGCGACGACGGAGACGACGCCGACGATGGAATAGGCTGCAGAGTTGTTCAGAATGAACTTGAACAGATACATGAGCACGCCGGTGGTGGCCACGTTGGCGATGGCGTACAGCAGGTAGGACAGGGCCACCCACAACAGCTGGTCGTTCTGTGCGAGAGCCTTGAACGCGGCGAGCGGGCCGCCGTTGTCCTCGGCCTTGGTGCGCAGGGTGCTGGAGCTTTCCTTGGTGCCGAACGCGACGGAGCACACGGTGAGGACGCCGAGAATAGCCACGATGATGGCGAAGCAGGTCCAGCCGCTCTGGCTCTCCTGATGCTTGCCGGTGAAGATGTAGCTGAAGTAAGTGACGATCGGAATGACCACGATGGTCAGGCCGTTGTAGCCGATGGAGCCGCCGAAGGAACCGAGGGCGGTGTAGGTGGAGCGCTCATGGGAGTCGGAGGACAGCGCCGGAATCATGCCCCAATAGGAGATGTCGCGCAGGGAGTAGAACACGTCGAGCACGATGAAGGTGATGACGAACAGCACGATGAACAGCGTGGTGTTGACGTTCACCAAGCCGAACAGGCCGGTGTAGACCAGCACGAGTAGAACGGCGGGAAAGGTGGCGCCGATGAGCTGCCACGGCTTGAAGCGCCCCCATTTGGTATTGGTGTTGTCGACGATGTTGCCCAGCAGCGGATCGATGAAGATCTCCGCGATGCGGATGACAACCACAAGGCCGGTGATGACGCCGATGAGCTTGGTGGCGAGCGCCTTGTCGACCCCGGAGAACAGCGAGCTGGTGACGTAGACGATGAAGTAGGTGCTCAGCGCGTTGTAGAAGGCGGATTGGCCGACGTTGCCGAATGAATAGGCCACGCGGGACAGCAGACTGCCTTTCCTGGTTGGCTTCGCAGACTGCTGCGTCTCCTTCGGTGCGGCTGCGACATTGGATTCTGCCATCGTACTTCTCCTTAGAAGTTGTGATTGAAGCTGTAATCGGAAATCATCATTTGATTTCGCATGAGTTAAGTATATCCCTTTACCCCTGTTTAGTAAAATTTAACATCTGCGTTGTGCACTATTGGGCGTGTCGCATTTTGTGCGATTCTGCACATATACATGTCATATTGTGTGCGATTCGCGGTATTTAGCCGACAGTAGACAAACAAAAGGCGATTGATGACGCAGCATCATCAATCGCCTTTCATATTTTTCCGCACATACGTACGCTAGGCAGCCCGTTTCGACCGGGCAGATCGCTTCGATCGGGTCTGCAATTTTGGCCGCGATTCACGTTTCGGCTGCGCCGGCACGAAACTATCTCGCACTTCCAGCGTCGTCGACAGGTACGCATGCTGCCGTACTGTGCGCTTGCTGGCAATCGCATCGGCCAAGGTGAGAATCGCAACGCGCGCAAGCTCGTTCTGGTCGATTGAGAACGTGCTCAACGGTGGCGACGTAAGCTGTGCGATCGCCTGGTTGTTGATGCTGATGACGCTGATGTCGCGGGGCACGATCACACCAACCGCGTTGAACGCCTGCAGCACGCCGACCGCGATGATGTCCGCCGAAACAATAACTGCGTCAGGCAGTGCGCCGTTGTGGTCACGGATAAACTGCTCCCCCAGCTTGCGACCATTCTCCACGGTGAACAAGCCGTCAGAATACACCAGTCCACGCAGGTCGAGACCATAACGGCCCATTTCACGCCGAAAATATGTGGCACGCCCCTCTTCGTCCACCTCATAAAAATTCGTCAGCCTCCCCTTGCCGCCGATGAATCCGACACGCTTCATGCCAGCCTTCGCACATGCTTCGACCGCGTCATGCATGGTCTGCTGTAGGTCGGGCTGCACGGAATCAAACAGGTTCGGTGCGGGATTCACATCGATGAACACACCGTATGGCATGACCTCATGCAACTTCTCAAGGTCGCTTTCGGCTATGACATTGGCGCCGATAGCCATGAAACCATCGAATTTCCCCTTCTGATTCAACATCTCGTCAAGACTGTGGAAAACAGTGAGCTCCATACGCTGCTGTTTGGCGTTATGTTCCAGCGCCGAACGCAAATCGGCAAAATACGAATCACGCAGCGTTTCGTCGGACTCCTCGTTGTCCAACAAGGCTACTTCGTGCGGAATGACGATACGCTTGGCCTGGGCGCTGTATCCCAAATCCTCGCTGGCGCGGATGATCGCGCGACGCGTCTCCTCACGCACGGACAGCGTCGGATCGCCATTCAACAGACGCGACACCGTGGCCTGCGAGAATCCCGTACGTTTCGCAATCTCCTTGATGGTCGCCATCGCTCCCTCGCCCTCCTATGGATGCCTCATCAGATTTTAGTAAAAGCATTACTAAATCCATCATATTACATTACCGAACGTATTCTTATAGCCATGACACAGCCAGAGCAATCACGGAAACCGCGAATCGCGCATCAGTCCACGGAACGGATGAACGAACTGCGTGCACAACAAAAATCCTTTGCCCTGCAGAACATGCGGAGCAAAGGACTCGGCAACGCCGGTCTGCCTTTCAAAGCGACCGGTCATAAAGGTGGCATCAGTCGGCAGGGTTCCAAACGCGGCTGACACCGTGGAGAAACGCGGTCACCGTCAGCCCCACGGGCCTGCGGCTGGAAGCGCCCGCCCTTCTGCGTGGCCGACTTGCCATGTGAGCCACCCCTCGATGACGCCACGCTCCGCATCGGTTCTACCGGACGCGTATACATCAGGCCTCTCCCCGGTGATGCTGCGGATGGAACCATACACATATCCACATTTTTCACGGAGACGGTTGCGGGGCTGCCGGCTTTCCATATACCGTCAGCGCATGGAAAGCTTTGGACACAATACATTTTTCACATTAGAGCAGGCACGGGAGGAGGCGGCGAGACGGCATCTTGAATGCAGGCAGGTGTTGTCGCGGATAAGGTCACGCTCCTCGCTTCCACTCTATGTAAGCCACGGCACAGCGCTGGAGCTGCATGGCATGATTGCCACCATGAATTATTTACCCGGATATGGTTCGGAGCTCGTTCACGTTTCGGTGTGCCGGCAACGTGACCTGCGGAAAATCCAGGGGATGAAATTCCATTACGCAAGGCATGGCGTAGACGTGGTGCACGCCGACGAATTGGTGTCAAGCGTCTCCGCGATGCAGGCGGTCTGCCAGATTGCGCCCTATGTCGACGAACGGAGTCTGGTGATCGCCATGGATTGGCTCACTTGCGCCAATCCCGATTTACGCGTCTGCACTCACGATGAGCTCTCCGACTACATCCGGAGTGCGCCGCGATTCATTGGGAGCGCCAAATGCAGAAAGGCCTTGCGCCTGTCCAAACCAGGTACCGATTCCCCGCAGGAAACGGTGCTTCGTTTGGAGAGCGATGCCTACGGGCTGCCTGAGGCACATGTCAATTATGAGATCATTGACCACATACGCGGCTCGGGCACGATGAAGGTGGATATCGCCTACCCGGATGACCGCGTCTGTATAGAATACGACGGAAATTACCACTACACCCACGGCCGCTGGATGTATGACCTCGATAAGCGCAACCGGCTGAGGGATCTTGGATTCACGCCTTTTGTCGCCACCCGCGAGCATTTGGCATCCAAACAGAAGCTGAACGAACTGTTCGGCATGGTCGCCCGAGCGATAGCCAGTCACCGTTACGGCTTGGACTAGTTCCGTAGGTGGTTTTTCGCTTCCGTAGGTGGTTGGTCAGAGTATCGGGGTTGGAGAAAGGCTTTATTCTGGCCGTTTTCATGCCGGGTATTCAGACCCAACCACCTACGGAACACCCAAACCGCCTACGGAACCGCATGAGTAGTCCCCGCAATGGATTTTTCGCCATTGATTCGGGGAATCCATGAAAAGCCACAGCGGGCGCACCCTGCGTAAAAGGTCAT
>ULVR01017575.1_pt1 | contig 16011 bp, 8 predicted proteins | sample 1959601 | NCBI WGS metagenome assembly ULVR01 (sample SAMEA4835791, study PRJEB28245) | human gut metagenome | biome: gut microbiome; material: fecal sample | place: Denmark | collected 2008
TTTTTATTAACCACAACATCTAGTATTTCTATTTTTCATGCCGCCACAAAAAGAATTCTTCGGACACTCGACATCCACGTCTAAATTAGAAAGCATCTGGTCTAAATATCTCTTCAGATCCCGTATCTCCCCTTCACTCAGTCCTTTCGCTAAAAGTGTTTCCATATCCCGCATATCCTGCTCTGATCTGTCCACTAAAGCGCGTGCTTTCTCTGTCAGCACCAGCTTTTTTAATCTCGCATCATGCTCCACCGCCTCACGGCGCACAAGCCCTTTCCTCTCCATGACTGCAAGCATATTTGATGCAGTTGCCCTCGATACGGAAAACTCTGTTTCGATATCCTTCTGATAAATATCTTTCCCGTCATGATCCCTCAAAAAGCCAAGCGTCCAGCGCTGCATTCCCGTCAGCGGTTCTTTTTCATTTTCCTGCCTTTTTGCCTCCATCCGCTTGTGGATCTGGTTGTGAAGCAGCCGTATTTTATATCCGATCGTGTCTGTATGCATCGTTTTTCTCCTGCTGAAATAAAATTATTTTTACATTGACATTCGTTTTTCTATGCCTTATAACTATATTGTTAGCACACTAACAAATAAAAATCAATTATTTTTTGAAAAGGATGTGATGTTATGTTAAAAACTCTGGGAGCCCAGATCAAAGAATTTAAAAAGGATTCTTTCCTCACTCCTGTTTTCATGATCTTAGAAGTGCTCATGGAAACGATCATCCCACTGATGATGGCATCGATCATCGATAACGGCGTAGAGGCCGGGGATATCCACCATATTTACGTCATGGGCGGATGTATGGTCATTGTCGCATGCATTTCCCTGTTTGCAGGAACGATGGGTGGAAAATACGGTGCCCGCGCTTCCGCAGGATTTGCGCGCAACTTACGAAAAGCAATGTATGAAAATATACAGACTTTTTCTTTTTCCAACATTGACAAATTCAGCACCGCAGGTCTTGTCACCCGTCTTACCACCGACGTGACCAACCTGCAGAACGCATATCAGATGCTTTTGCGCATGTGCGTCCGCGCACCGATCTCTTTGATCTGCGCAATGATCATGGCATTTTTCATCAATGCAAGACTTGCTTCGGTTTATCTGATCGCCGTTATCGTACTTGGTATGATCCTCGCAATTATCACTGTGCGTGCACATCATTATTTTATGGAAGTATTTCCAAAATACGATGACTTAAACGCATCCGTGCAGGAAAATGTCTCCGCAATCCGCGTAGTCAAAGCCTATGTCCGCGAGGATTACGAGAAGAAGAAATTTACACAGGCAAGCAAAAATATTTACAACATGTTTGTCAAAGCGGAAGGCGTACTTGCCTTTAACTCTCCGGTCATGCAGATCGCTGTATACAGCTGCATCATTGCATTAAGCTGGCTGGGTGCCAAAATGATCGTCGCAGGTTCCCTTACCACCGGAGAGCTGATGAGCCTTCTTACCTATTGTATGAACATCATGATGAGTCTGATGATGCTCTCCATGGTTTTCGTCATGTTAGCCATGAGTATCGCAAGTGCCGAGCGTATCTGTGAAGTCTTAAATGAAAAGAGTGATATCACAAACCCGGAAAATCCGGTCTATGAGGTTGCCGACGGCAGTGTTACCTTCGACCATGTGACCTTCCGTTACAACAAGACTTCGGATAAACCGATCCTTGATGATGTCAATCTTTCCATCCGCTCCGGGGAAACGATCGGTGTCATCGGCGGCACGGGAAGTTCGAAGTCCTCGCTCGTCAACTTAATCAGCCGTCTCTATGACGTCTCAGAGGGCGCAGTCCTTGTCGGCGGCAAAGACGTCCGCTCCTACGACCTGGATACGCTGCGCGACGAGGTTTCCGTGGTACTGCAGAACAACGTGCTCTTCTCGGGAACCATTTACGAAAATCTGCGCTGGGGTGATAAAAATGCGACCGACGAAGAATGCCGCCACGCATGCCGCCTTGCATGCGCAGATGAATTTATCGACCGTTTCCCGGACGGCTACAACACTTACATTGAACAGGGCGGAACCAACGTATCCGGCGGTCAGAAACAGCGTTTATGTATCGCGAGAGCCCTGTTAAAGAAACCGAAAATACTTATTTTAGACGACAGTACCAGTGCTGTCGACACTGCAACCGATGCTAAGATCCGCAAGGCTTTTGCCGAGGAGATCCCGGATACGACAAAATTTATCATTGCGCAGCGAATCTCCTCCGTCCAGAATGCAGACCGCATCATCGTTTTAGATAACGGTGTTGTAAACGGTTTTGGAACCCACGAAGAATTGTTAGCGTCCAATGATATCTACCGCGACGTCTACGAATCACAGACCAGCGGAAGCGGTGATTTTGATGAAGGAGGTGCTGCATAATGGCAGAAAAGAATACCAAACCGGTTCAGGGACCGGGCGGCAGAGGTCCAAAAGATCCGCGCCCGAAAGTTGAAAATCCGGGAAAATTATTTATGCGTCTGCTCGCCTATATCATGAAAAATTATGCAGTGCACTGCATTCTCGTCGTGATCTGCATCTTCATTACCGTACTCGCCAGTGTACAGGGTACCTGGTTTATGCAGACTCTGATCGACGGCTATATCCTGCCGCTCATCGGTCAGGCAGATCCTGACTTTTCCGGTCTGCTGCACGCTATCATGCGCGTTGCCATTTTCTACCTGATCGGAGCACTTGCTTCCTATATATACACACGCATCATGGTAAATGTTTCCCAGGGTACCTTAAAGAATCTGCGTGATGACATGTTCACCCATATGGAAGAACTTCCGATCCGCTACTTTGACACGCACTATCACGGAGATATCATGTCCACTTATACGAACGATATCGATACACTCCGCCAGATGATCAGCCAGAGTATGCCGCAGTTTTTAAACAGCATCATCACCATTGTCAGCGTATTTGTCAGCATGCTGCTCTTAAATGTTCCCCTGACGATTGTAACACTCCTGATGATCGGTGTCACACTGTTTGCGACTAAAAAGATCGGCGCACTCAGTGCCAAATACTTTATCGCACAGCAGAAAGACATTGCAACGGTCAATGGTTATATCGAAGAAATGATGAATGGCCAGAAGGTTGTTAAAGTCTTTACTCACGAGGAAGAAAGTATTGAAAACTTTAACAGATTAAATGACCAGCTCTTCCATAGCGCAGATAACGCCAACAAATTTGGTAATATTTTAATGCCGGTCAATGCACAGATCGGTAATATCAGCTATGTGCTCTGTGCTTTAGTCGGCGGTGTGCTCGCCTTAAACGGTGTAGGTGGCTTTACTCTTGGAAAACTTGCAAGTTTCCTTACCTATAATAAGAGCTTCAGCCAGCCGGTCAACCAGCTTAGTATGCAGCTCAACAATATTGTCATGGCGCTTGCCGGTTCTGAGCGTATCTTTAAACTGCTCGACGAGGAACCGGAAACTGACGACGGCTATGTCACTCTCGTGCGTGCCAGAAAAGAAAACGGTCAGATCGTTGAATCCAAAGAGCGTACCGGTATGTGGGCATGGAAGCATACCCATCAGGCAGACGGCAGTGTCGATTATATCGAACTGAAAGGTGACGTGGTCTTTGATGATGTCGATTTCGGTTATAACCCGGATAAGATCGTGCTCCACAATGTAGACCTCTATGCAACACCGGGTCAGAAGATCGCATTTGTCGGAAGTACCGGTGCCGGAAAGACCACGATCACAAACCTGATCAACCGTTTCTACGATATCCAGGATGGTAAAATCCGCTACGATGGCATCAACATCAACAAGATCAAAAAAGATGACCTGCGCCACTCTCTCGGTATCGTACTGCAGGATACACACCTGTTTACCACAACCGTGATGGAAAACATCCGTTATGGAAAACTTGACGCCACCGATGAAGAAGTCATTGCAGCGGCAAAACTTGCCAACGCCGACACCTTTATCCATCAGCTTCCGGACGGTTACAACACACTTTTAACCGGTGACGGTGCCAACTTAAGTCAGGGACAAAGACAGCTTCTTGCCATTGCGCGTGCTGCGATTGCAGATCCGCCGGTACTGATCCTCGATGAGGCGACCAGTTCGATCGATACCAGAACCGAAAAGATCGTTCAGGACGGTATGGATAAACTGATGGCAGGACGCACCACATTCGTGATCGCCCACCGCCTCTCCACCGTTAAAAACAGTGACTGTATCATCGTATTAGAGCAGGGACGCGTCATTGAGCGCGGTAACCATGACAAACTCATGGAAGAAAAAGGAAAATATTATCAGCTTTACACGGGAAATCTTGCGGAAGGCTAACATTTTGCATGAAAAACGGGCATATATAAAGCGAAAACTTTATATATGCCCGTTTTAGTCTCCATTTTGGGTCAAACTCACAAACATTCTATAATTCTGAACGAATCTGTTTCCTCCACGGCAGAACGATATGCTCCGGCAGGCGTCCTTTCACGGTTTCTGCCCCGGAACAGATCTTATCTGCACAGCATAAGATCCAGCCTTCCATGTATTTTGGCGGAACGATATTTAATGGAAACATATGACATTTTATCATATCCTTCTCTATCTCGTTCAAATCCGGGATATCACGGGCTGCATTCTCACACGCCTTTTTTGCATGATGAAATCCATGCCATTTATGTGATGCATCTTTCTCATGCCAGTCATACAAAAAATAATCATGTAACAGCGCACCACGAACCAGCGAATGGATATCCACCGGCGCATTCATTTTCAGTGCCAGATAATAGCTGAAATATGCAACCGACACACTGTGGCGGAACACGCTGGTGTCACCGTGCTGCATATAGCGGTGTGACTCTAACAGACGGGACTGCTTGCAGAGTTCCTCTAAGGTGTCATAAAAGTATTTTTCCTGCTCGTCGGATAAATGATAGGTCATTTTGCTCCTTCTTTCCATGCTATTCAATAAAACAGTTACCTGGGCGAAACTCTGCTTTAGGCTGTGAACGTTGTGGGAAATTGACAGCTGAAACGAAAGCACGCTCTCGCTGCGTGTCGCTCGTAGCGGATACTAAGTGACCAAAATACGGTCACTAAGTACCGACGGCTCCCCAGCACTTTCTTTTTCATCTGTCAATTTTCCACAACATCGCCAGTTCATGAATGAGTTTCGCAATTATCTTAGTATATGCACGCATAAACAAGATTGTCAAGCTATCGCAAAAATATGAGGACTTTTTTCAGTCCTCATATTTTTATACACATGATGTTGGTATCAAATATAATACCTTACAGTAACTCTTTTAATATCTGGTTCACAAGCGCCGGGTTTGCTTTTCCTTTCATGGCTTTCATGGTCTGTCCGACTAAGAATCCGATTGCCTTTTCTTTGCCGTTATGGTAATCCTCAACCGACTGTGGATTTTCTGCTAATATTTTCTGTACTGTCTCACGGAGTGCACCCTCGTCGTTGACTGTCTTTAAGCCTTTCTCTTCAACATATTTTTCAGGATCGATGTCGTCTTTAAAGATCCGTTCAAATACTTCTTTTGCAACCGTGTTCGTGATGGAACCGGAATCGGCAAGATCGATCAGTTTTGCAAGGTTGACCGGAGAAAAACGGATGTCTTCCGGATCCATGTTGTTTTCCTTTAACAGACGCATAGTTTCGACCATGATCCAGTTGGACACTTTTTTCGGTTTGCCGCAAAGCTCGGTTGCCGCCTCAAACAGGTCTGCAAATTTTTTGTGTCCGGTAATGATCTCGGCATCATATTTCGGAAGATCAAATTCTTTCTGGTAACGCTCCAATTTTTCCGTGCGAAGCTCCGGCTGGTTTGCCTTTACTTTTGCGATCCACTCATCACTGATCACGATCGGCACAAGATCCGGCTCCGGGAAATAACGGTAATCCTGGGCGTCCTCTTTGGAACGCATTGCATGGGAAGATTCCTTATTGTCATCCCAGCGGCGTGTCTCCTGCACGATCTTCTTTCCGGCTTCAAGCAGTTCGATCTGACGTGCACGCTCTCCCTCGATAGCTCTTGCGATCGCTTTAAAGGAGTTTAAGTTTTTCATCTCGGTACGGGTTCCAAACTTCTTTGCGCCGGCTTCACGGACGGACAGGTTGACATCGGCACGCATGGAACCTTCGTTTAATTTACAGTCAGATGCTCCCAGGTACTGGATGATCATGCGCAGCTTTTCAAGATATGCGATAACCTCCTCTGCGGAACGCATATCCGGCTCGGATACGATCTCAATCAGCGGTACACCGGAACGGTTGTAATCTACGATGGAGACATCCTCCCACTCGTCATGCACCAGTTTTCCGGCATCCTCCTCCATATGGATCTCATGGATACCAATAATCTTCTTTCCGGCTGCCGTCTCGATCTCGACACCACCGTTTCTGCAGATGGGCAGATATAACTGGGAGATCTGGTAGTTCTGCGGGTTATCCGGGTAAAAATAGTTTTTACGGTCAAATTTACAGTACTGGGTAATACTGCAGTTTGTGGCAATTCCCACTGCCATCGCATATTCCACCACCTGACGGTTCAACACCGGAAGGGAACCCGGCATACCGGTACAGACCGGACAGGTATGTGTGTTTGGTGCACCGCCGAATGCCGTGGAACAGCCGCAGAAGATTTTTGTTTTCGTTGCTAACTCAACATGGACCTCAAGTCCAATGACAGTTTCATATATTTTACTCATGTCTATTCCTCCATTTTCGGACTATGCAAGCGGGCTGTGCTCATAGGTCCTTGTCTGTTCAAATGCATATGCCGCGCGGATGATCTTCTTCTCTTCAAAACAGTTTCCAATAAGCTGTAACCCGATCGGCAGACCGTTTTTATCTTTGCCGCACGGCAGTGAAATTCCCGGTAAGCCGGCAAGATTTACGGAAATCGTGTAAATATCTCCTAAATACATCTTGATCGGATCACTTAAGGACTGTCCCAGTTTTGGTGCAGTGGTCGGTGCTGCCGGTCCTAAAATGACATCATATTTTTCAAATGCTTTATCAAATGCCTGTTTGATCAGTGCCTTGGTGCGGAGTGCTTTCAGATAATATGCATCGTAATAACCGCTGCTCAGCACGAAAGAGCCAAGCATGATACGGCGTTTTACCTCCGGCCCGAATCCTTCAGAACGGGATTTTTTGTACATGTTGTGAAGTCCCTCGTATTCTTTGGTGCGGTAACCATATTTGACACCGTCAAATCTTGCCAGATTGGAACTTGCCTCTGCACAGGCGATAACATAATATGCAGGGATCGCATATTCTACCAGGCTTAAATCAAACTCTTCCACGATGGCGCCCTTTTTCTTTAATTCCTCTGCAGCCTGCAAAACTGCTGTTTTTACCTCCGGTTCTAAGCCTTCCCCGAAATAATCGCGTGGGATACCGATCTTCATTCCGGCGACATCATCCACCAGCGCCTTGGTAAAATCATAATCCTCCCTTTTCACGGAAGTGGAGTCCTTCGTATCATAAGAAGCGATCGCCTCTAATATCGTGGCACAGTCTGTCACATCTTTTGCGACCGGTCCGATCTGGTCTAAGGATGAACCGTAAGCGATCAGTCCGTAACGTGATACCGTTCCGTAGGTCGGCTTGATTCCGGTCACGCCGCAGAAGGAACTCGGCTGACGGATGGAACCGCCGGGATCTGATCCAAGTGCAAAGACACATTCCTCTGCCGCAACCGCTGCACAGGAACCACCCGAAGAACCGCCAGGCACATGCTCTGTGTTCCATGGATTTTTTGTCTCACCGTAAGCGGACGTCTCTGTCGTGCTTCCCATGGCAAACTCATCCATGTTGGTCTTTCCTAAAATAACTGCCCCTGCTTTTTCCAGATTTAAAACTGCCTCCGCCGTGTAGGTCGGAATAAAGTTATATAAAATCTTAGAAGAACAGGTGGTAAGCAGATCTTTCGTACACATATTGTCTTTGATGGCAACCGGTACACCTGCAAGCGGCCCCGTCAGAGTGCCGTCATCAATCTGTTTTTGTACTTCCTTTGCGCGTTTCAGTGCTCCCTCTCTATCTACTGTCACAAAGCTGTTTACGAGTTTTTCTTTTTTCTCAATCGCGTCAAGCGCCGCCGTAACAGCTTCCTCTACTGAGATTTCTTTTGCTTTTATTCTTTTGCCGAGTTCCACGGCAGTCAAACTCATAATATTCATATAAATCTCCATTCCTGCTCCTGCTTTTTATCCGAACATTTTCTTTGCCTGCTGCACAAAATGTTCTTTGAGCAATCTGATTAATCTCCAATTGTCTTTGGCACTTTAAATCCACCGTCTTTCTGTGCCGGTGCATTCGAAAGCGTCTCTTTGCTGCCGTCTCCGTTTGTCACTACATCTTCCCGGAATACATTGTTTACCGGGAACACATGTGACATCGGCTCCACTCCTGTGGTGTCAAGTTCATTTAATTTATCAATATAGTTGAGCATTTCTTCCATATCTTTCTTTGCATGCTCTTTCTCTTCCTCATTCAGCTCTAATTTTGCAAGGATTCCGACATACTCGATCGTCTCGTCTGAGATCTCATTTTTGCGTCCTGTTTTAATGACTTTCGGTTCTTCCTCTTCGATCTCCGGTTCTAGGGTTTCCTCCGGCTCTTCAGCAACAACCGGTCCAACAACCAGACCATAGCAGGCAACATCCCCTGCCCCGGAGTTGTTCCACTCTGCCTGGATCGCAGTTCCTTCATATTTTAATCCACATTTTTCCATCACTTTCGCAGAGTATGGATTTCTGGTATCACATCTCGCCTGGATCCTGCGTGCGCCGACTTCATTGGTCAGGTATTCCACAACGGCTGAAAGCGCCTCGGACATGATTCCCTTATGCCAGTAATCGCAGCTTAAACAATAGCCGACTTCCATGGACTGTACTTTTTCATTGACCATCACCACACCGATGCTACCGATTGCCTCACCGATCTCTTTTAATTCGATACACCATTCATATTTTTCCGGTTTCTCATAGGCGGCAATCCAGCCTTTCAAAATACCTTTTGTCTCCTCTTCGCTCTCGTGTGCCGGCCACAGCAGATATCTTGTCACTTCCGGGTCAGATGCCCAGTTGCGGTACATCGGCTCTGCATCGGAAAGTGTAAATTTTCTTAAAACAAGACGTCTTGTCTCGATTGTTTTTGTTCCCAAATGTTTCACGGCTGTTCTCCTTTTTCATTCATATGATGTCTGTTTGCAAAACTCCATTTTACATTCAAAATATTTTGGATTTACGGCTCTAATCTGCTTAAATCACGCGGGAACAGCGTCGTCTCACGGACGTTGTCCTCACCGACTAATTTCATGGTCAGACGCTCTAAACCGATTCCAAGTCCACCATGTGGCGGCATGCCATGTTTGAATACGGATAAATACTGTTCCATTCCCTCAGACTCCATACCACGCTTTTCGATTTTTTCCATCAGTTTGTTGTAATCGTGGATACGCTGTCCACCGGTCGTGATCTCAAGTCCCTGATATAAAAGGTCAAAACTTAAGGTATAAGTCGGATCTGCCGGATCGTCCATCGCGTAAAACGGACGTTTCTTGGATGGATAATGTGTAACAAATACGAAATCCGCATCATACTCTTCCTTAAAGTACTGTCCGATGAGTGCTTCCTCCTCCGGCTCAAGATCGTATGGATTTCTGATCTGGCGGTGATATTTTTCTGCCACTTTTTCTTTTGCTTCATCGAAGCGCACGGTCGGAATTTTTTCGACGTTCGGCAGTGTGACGCCTAATAACCGAAGTTCCTCTGCATAATCTTTTTTGAGCAGTGCGATCATATACTGCAAAAATCCGGTCTCCATCGCCATGATATCTTCAAATCCATCAATATATCCCATCTCAAAATCAAGGCTGGTGTACTCGTTCAAGTGACGTTTGGTATTATGTTTTTCTGCACGGAATACCGGCGCCGTCTCAAATACCCGGTCAAATACGCCGACCATCATCTGTTTGTAAAACTGAGGACTCTGCTGTAAAACTGCCGGTCTGTGGAAATATTCCAACCGGAACAGGTTTGCCCCGCCCTCTGCACTTTTTGCACCGATCTTTGGTGTATGGATCTCTGTAAACCCCTGACTGTATAAGAAATCACGAAATCCCCGTACCACACCTTCCTGAATACGGAATTTTGCACGCTCCCTGATATTTCGAAGGGCGATCGCACGGTTGTTTAAATTCGCCTCCAAGGAGGTATTTAATTTCCATTTTGAGATTGCAAGCGGCATCGGTGCAGCCGGTTCGGACAATACCTTGATTTTATCCAGACGGATCTCAAATCCGTGTGGTGCACGTTCCTCCGGTTTTACGGTTCCCTCCACCTCAATCGTTGCTGCCTCTTTTAAATCTTTTAAGTCAAACTGTGTTTTTCCTTCTTCGTAAACACACTGGAGCAGTCCTTCTCTCTTTCTTAAGACGATAAATGCAACTTCACCCATATCACGGATGGTATGCACTGCTCCGTTTACTTTTACACTTTTTCCCTCATAGCTGCCGGTCAGTAAATCACCGATCTCTAAGGTTTCCTTTTTGTTTACACCTGTCATGAATTCCATATTCTGTACACTCCTTTAGATATGATAAGGTGCGGGACGGGAACCTTTTTGAAAAACAAAACTCTATCTTTCAGATTTTCAACAAATAATAGAATGCACGCTCCGCGAACATTCTATTATCATGAATACAAAAAACCCCGGAAAAGCATATGCTTTTCCGGGGCGAAATCTCTTAGTATCCCGCGGTACCACCCGCATTGAAAAATGATGTCGTTCTCATCATCTTTCCGCTCTCTGTGCTTAACGCGCACCCACGTACTGACCTACTTTCGATCCACTGCCGCTGTTTTTAAGATCAACCGCTCGCACAAATTCCTGTTCAATCAGTCTGCTCCAGAGTGTTCCCTTGACCTTCTCTTTCAAACAGCGCTCTCAGTCGGTGACGCTGTATTCCTGTCGACGCCCAAAGATCAGAGTCTCTTTCATCGCTTTACTGTTTTAACGTTGTAACATTTATACCACATTGATTTCCTGTTTGCAATATTTTTTTACAACTTTTTTTATTTTACAGTAATTTTGCAGGCTGCTTTCTTTCCGCTTGTAGTTTTTACCGTAATCGTGGCTGCTCCTTTTTTCAGTGCCTTTACTTTACCATTCTTATCAACTGTTGCCACTTTTTTGTTGGAACTCGTCCAGGTAAGTTTATCTGTTGAGGAAGAAGGTGTCATAGTCGCTTTTAAGGTCAGAGTCCTGCCCTTTGCAACAGTCGCCTTGGTTTTGTTTAATTTTACCTTGGTTGCCGGTACTTTTACCGTCACTTTACAGGTTGCTTTCTTTCCACCTGATGTCTTTGCGGTAATCGTTACAGTACCTTTCTTTACAGCCGTTACAACACCATTTTTATCGACTGTAGCTACTTTCTTGTTAGAACTGCTCCATGTCACTTTGTCCGTTGCATTCTTATCAAGAGTAGCTTTCAGCTGTTTTGTTGCATTTTGCTTTAATGTCAGTTTCTTTGCACTCAGTTTAATACCTGCTGACTTCTTATTACTCTTTACAACGGTCACTTTACAGGTTGCTTTCTTTCCACTTGTTGTTTTAACTGTAATCGTAGCTGTTCCTGTTTTGACTCCTTTGATCTTACCGCTCTTTGTTACTGTCACTACCTTTTTGTTTGATGTAGACCATGTAAGTTTATCTGTCGCTGTCTTCGGAAATACAGATGCTGTCAGTTTTACGGAACTTCCCTTTTTGATACTCATCGCCGGTGTCAGATATACTTTGGTTGCCGGATCTGTAACCGTGATCTTACAGGTTGCCTTTAAACCATTCTTTGTGGTAGCTGTAATTGTAGCGGTTCCTGCTTTCTTTGCAGTTACTTTTCCGTTTGCATCTACTTTTACAACAGAGGATTTGGAAGATTTGAAAGTCACGGTCTTATCTACACTATTTTCCGGTGTTACGGTTGCTTTTAAGGTGTAAGATTTCCCTTTTTTCAAGGTTAAGTCCGTTTTGTTTAAGGTGATAGCGTTTGCTTCAATATCTTTGTCCGGCTCTATTGTTTCTTCTTGTACTCCAAGAATAATTGTTCCACCTGCTTTCAGTGCAGGAATTGTAAATGATACTGTTCCATCTGCTTCCGTTACCTTTGAATCTGCATAAGCATCCTTATAGCCTTTTCCTGTTACCGCAAGTTTATCTACCACAACCGGCGTATCTGTCAGATTAATTCCTACATAAACATTTTTTCCCTGATATGATTTTTCAAATACCAGATATCCTTCTTTGCTGCCACCTGCAACCTTTGTCCGATCTCCCTTTGCAAGAATCTCTGAATATTTATTTCTCGCAGCCAAAAGTTTCTGATAGTGGACAAGCATCTCATTGTCTGTATTTAAACTTCCGTCTGCATTCTGTGCCTGGCTCCAGTCAAAATCATATCGATTGGTCTGATATGGATAATTGTCTTTTCCATACTGTCCGATCTCTTCGCCATAATATACAATGACCTGTCCTTTTGCCGTCATCTGCAGAACTGTGGCAGCTTTAAACATGTTGTATGCCTGATCCTTTGTATATCCTTCATCAATGATTTTCTGCATCAGGCCATCTTCATCATGACTACTTGTAAATGCTCCAAGTGTCGCTGTATTATCAATTGCTGCGTTTCTCTTTTCCATAAAAATCTCAACACCATCAATATCACCTTTTACAAAAGCAAGTGCCTGGTCATTGAAATCAAAATCCAAAAGTGAATCCATTTCACCGCTTCTTAAGGTTCCGGTATCACTTGCATAGCCTGCACCAGCGTATTCTCCAATCATTTTAAAGTCCGGATCAATCCTGGTCAGTGCATTTTTAAATGCAGCCCATGTTGTATCGTCCACATGCTTTACAGTATCTACTCTGTAATAATCAATGTCATATTTGCTTACCCATGCAGACTGCCACTCTACCAACAGATTACGCACATCCGGATCTTCTGTCATAAAGTCTGGCAGGTTAGACAAAGGTCCTTTTTTGGTATCTCCCTCAATCAGATCCGCTCCACTCCGGATCATATTTTTTCCATTCAGCATAGAGTTAAAATAATTTTCTGTATCATATCCGGCATGATTTAATACAACATCCACCATCACTTTCATGCCTTTTTTGTGTGCCGAATCAAGTAAGGTCTTAAACTCTTCTTCTGTTCCAAGATGTTTGTTTAAGGTCGTAAAATCACTTGCCCAGTAACCATGGTAACCATAAGAAAGCGTTCCCGGAAGATCTGTAGCGAGCCCTTTTTTCATCTCATTTGCAACGATAGGAGTGATCCAGATCGTATTAACTCCAAGATCTGATAAATAATCCAGCTTCTGTGTCAGACCTGCAAAATCGCCGCCATGATAACTCAACGAACCAGTAGCAGGATCTTTGTTGTAATCACCTGTTCCATATGCATCATTATTTGTGGTATTTCCATCATAAAAACGGTCTGTCACTGCAAAATAAATAACTGCCTCATCCCAGTCAAAATCCGTTCCCTTGTTCCGCTCTGTTACTTCAACTGAGACTTTTCCTGTATACTCATTTTCATACTGATCTTTTACGGTAACCGGAAGTTCATAGGTTCCCGCCTGAATTCCCTCTTTTACCGCAATGCTTCCCTCCATCAATGCCGGATCGAGTTTAAAATCTTTCTTGCCGCCAAGAGCTGTCAAATCTGCCGTTACTGCGGATGCCTTAAACGCGGTATCTCCATTGATCTTGTCTGCATTGACAGAAACCGTCAATACATTATTGTCACCATAATCCATTGTCTTCCCAGACATTGTTCCACTTACTGTGGCATTAAATTTATAGTATTCAAAAATGCTGTATCCGGGATTATCGCCAGCTTCCTTATTCGCATTAAACAGGTCTAATTTTATTACTTCTTCGCTATCTTTTGCTGCTTTTACTTTGTAATAATAATGATGCTCTCCCTCTGTCAATACGACATCTGTTTTCTCCCATCTCTGCGTATTGGCATTATAAGTCATCTCATATTCATTATCATCATAGACAACCTTTACGGATGCAATCTCTCCCGCCTTATTTTCAGCGTAAAGATCATCATCTCGATAGTAAAGATTTACTTTTCCATTCTTTGTATCAAGTTCATAACCCTGATTGTCCGGATAGTAAGATACAATTCCTTTTCCTTCCTCAAAAACAACTTTTGTCATTCGCTGTCCGGCTGCGATCTTTACCATATGATCGCCGCCATCTTTACTCTCCCATTCATTATCATCCGTACTGTGACGCATGCAAAAAGAGATAGATTCTTTTGATGATGAAACACGTACCGGAGCAATCCAGCTGCCCTGATTCTCAACAAATTTTACCGTATCATCATATCCACTGTCCCATGTGTAAATATTCCATCCATCATAATCTGCATTGTTTCTTCTATATTCCACAAGCACATAATGTTTCTGCGTAGCTTCCTTAATATCCGGTATCGTTGTGTATGCTGTTGTATCTCCGTGAATCACATAAACATCTACATCTTCCGCAGCATCTGCATTTTTATAATTTACTGTAGCTGCCTGCCATGTCCATTCACTTCCCGGATTCTTTGCAATAATACTGATATTGTCTAAACTTGTCGTCCATGTGTACGTTAACCATGTATATCCATCAATCTCTGTCGTATCCGTAAAATCATGAAGTGTTCCATTTACCCCATCACCATAAAGCCATAATGCCGCAGAATCTGCTGTCACACGATCCTCATTGTCTGCATAATAGTAAATATGGTAATTATACTGTGCCATGACAACATTCACATACACTGTGCTTTTATAAACATCATCTCCTACTTTATATGACGCAATTACCAGAATGTCGGTTGCAGTCACATCATCTGAAAGTGTTAATTTTCCTTCATCAATTGAAACACCATCCATTGATGTTTCTAAAGTATACTCCGGCTTCACATCCGCAACTGTCCCATCTGCTGTGTAATACTTAAGTGTATCTGGCAATGCAGTTGTGACACCGACCTTAGCTTCTAACGTATCGCTACCAAGTCCCGGTATTACCACCTTACTGTTTCCGTTACTGTAATTCTTATTTGCCGGATCTGTCACCCAGTTACTGCCATACTTGAATTTATATTCATAAATTCCAGCAGGCTTATCTGAAACGGTAATGGAATAAATACCATCTTTATCTTCATCTGTCATCTCATATCCATCTGTCCAGTCTGTAAGTGAACCCATAAGATAAAGCTTTTCTGTTCCTAGCTTATCTGCAGATATCTCATAATTAAACGTCACAGAACTGTCTTTTCCAAGCACAGGGCTCTCTACACCTGATACAGGAGTCACATCAACCGGTGCACTGACTGTCTCACCAATAGCCCAGCTTTCTGGTTTTTCTTCACTGACAGTCTTGCCTGTGATCCATACTTCCATAGTTTCGGATGTAATTTCGATCTTGAAGTTTTCTGTCTGATTATCGTCACCCCATGCACCAGCATTAAATAATCCATTCAGATCCAACGCATCATCTTTTTCAACCTTAAAGCTATACCAGCCTTTATTCTTACTGTTTTCTTTTAACAGTCCGCCATAGTCATAATTTTTGCAGTACTCAAAATTTTTAACAGCTGCCCAGCTGTCGCCTGCACCAAATTTTACATATACTTTATCCCAGTTATTTTCATTTTTGAAGTGAACCGTCAGATCTGTCTTTGTCACAGCATTTTCCGCATGCACTGTTGCATTCTCTGTCTCCGCCTCTTCTGCATGCACTGTCTCGGTCTCTGTCTCCACCTCTTCGGTCTCTGTTTCTGCCTCGTTGGCATTCATAACTCTGGTCTCTGTCTCCACCTCTTCTGCATGCACTGTTTCGGTCTCTGTTTTCAGTCCTGCTGCCGCTGCAGATACCGCTCCCGGTGTCTGTGGTAACGTTATCAGCATTCCTAAAATTAAAAGCCAGCTAATTGACTTCTTAGCGGTCTTCTTCAAAATG
>ULVR01015543.1_pt1 | contig 15838 bp, 9 predicted proteins | sample 1959601 | NCBI WGS metagenome assembly ULVR01 (sample SAMEA4835791, study PRJEB28245) | human gut metagenome | biome: gut microbiome; material: fecal sample | place: Denmark | collected 2008
AGCTGTGGAATATTCATCAACAGCCATGAGAAAATCCTGCATCCGTTCATTCAGCATTGTTCCTCCCGTACAAACCACATCGGAAATATCGGCTTGGATACTACCATTCTCTATGACGACAGGGAGGCGGTATTCCAGTCCCGATTTGCTGGCACGAATAGAAAGCACTTTTACTACGGGCGACACAATAGTCACCGTATCGGCAAAAGCAAACTTTCCATGAATTATTTCTGCACTATCTATTGGCTGCCCGCTCGAAGCATCTTTCATATAAACCATTTTTCCTTCGAATTCGGGCAAAGGTGCACTGCCGTTAATCTCGTAACCTTTTATCTGATGCCCGGCGCAAGCCGCTATCAGGCATATTCCCGGAAGAAAAGATAAAAGTTTCACATATCTGTTCATTAAGCTCTTCATTCTTCTTTAAAAAAGAAAAGCCGTCCGCACTATCAGCTGAACGGCTTTCTCTTTTCATTCATACATTTGTATAATCATTCATCCTTAGAATCTGAATCCCAGTTTCACCACAGGCATTTCAAATATCTTGATGTTGTGGTGACTGGCGTTATATTTATCAAATCCTTTCGGGCAAATCTGTATCAGGTCATAACGGTAAGCCAGAGGGTGCATTTCGAAACCGAAAACAAAACCTTTGGCAATGCTATACCCGATACCTGCTACGGCAGCTACTTTGAAACCGTACATCTGGCCGGCTTTACTTCCAGAAACATAGACCTGTGACGGAAGTTCTTCCGAGTCGTCACTATCCTTATAGGTGTCTCCGGTGTATGGTTCGGTCGTTTCAATGCGTGCCATCTGGAAGCCGAGTGCGCCTCCAAGATACGGATGAATACGTTCGTTGCGAGTCTTGAAATAGTAGTTGGAACCGACAGATACATACCAGTTGTTGGTCATCTGCGCATTGATATAACTTTGCGCAGGGATAATCATGTCGGGCACACTGTTGTCTCCTTCTACATAGTCTTTCTTAGGAGTGAGGCTGACGTTCATGCTGAACTGGAAATTTACATCCCAATTGTCAGACACGAAATACTTACCTTCAATTCCGGCTATATTGACCAGACTATTATTATTCAGACTCCCGATGTTCAGATAGCGGTTCAGGTCGCCGGAGTTATCCGTCCCTCCATTTGGAAGTCCGACTACTCCTCCGTCATTGGAGAACTTGGGAAGCAGATAAGAAGTGTTTTCGTTAAAAAACTTTCCGCTACCAAGCAGGACTGAAACCTGCCACTGTCCTTTCTTCGGGGCAAACGACGCATCATCACTGCTGCTGTAACGCTGCGCCATTGAAGGCGCAGCTGTCATACAGGTCAGCAAAAGTAATGTGCATAGTTTTTTTATCATCTTGTTACTTTTACGTAGTTAGGGAATTATTTCAAGAAGATAGCAAGAAGTGCTTTCAACTGAGCGCTTGCAGTATCATAGTCTGCCTTGGCAGCATCATATTCAGCCTGTTTTACTTTGATCTTTTCCTGAATACTTACCAATGATTCAGTAATATAATCTGTATCAGTATAAGTACCTGCTGCTAATTTCTCTATATTTCTCTTAGCTTTAGCAACATCAGCCTTAGCGGCAGTGACATTTGCCAGAGCAATCATGTATTCTTCCTTAACCAAGTTTTTGATAGCTTCCAAGGAACCTAAATCACCATTAGTAAAGTTATTATTCAAATAAACAGTGATTTCCGTTTCAATCTTGCCTTTGATAATTTCGTTATTGCCGTATTCTTTTTGTACTGTTGCAATATTATCATTTACTTCTTTAAATACTTTATCATAAGCAGCCTGAGCTTCGTCGTTAGCTTTCTTAGCTTTATCTACAGCATCCGCCAAAGCAGCATTTGCTTTATCTTGAGTAGTCTGTTCTACAACTTTTTGAGCAGTAAATGCTTCTTTCAAAGCTTTGTAAGTTTCTACCTGATCAATTATAGCCTGTAGACTAGCTGTTTCTGCTGTTGCCCAAATCATCTTACCAAGAGAACCATAATTACCATTCTTCAAAGCGTCTACATGGTTACCACCAGCCGCAGCTATTACTTCGTCCTTAGATACTGGCAATCTTCTTGGATTATTACCTGAATTGAAATTATCGCTAAATACAGCAGAAGAAGCAGATTTCCACTTTTCCAATGGAGTCTTTACACTGGAATCTTGCTCTACATCTATTAATTTTCCAATATTTTCTTTACTAATTTCATTTGCAGTAGCAATGTCACCAGCATCCCAAGTGATAAAGCCTAAATCTACTCCAACAACTTTTTTAAAGTTATCAGCGTCTGCTATCAACCAAGCAGAGATTTTTTTCGTATCACTTCCTTTTGTTGCAGTTGCCTTAGTAACTTGTGCTTCTTTAGCCAATGCATCCTTATAGTATGCAACTAAAGCCGTAGCTACAGCATCAATATTAGCTTCTTTTTTTCTATCTTCTGGTTTAAGTCCATTATATTTATTGCAGCATTAGCGGCTGCCTCTGATTTCTCCAAATCTATTTTCAGACTTTCATCATAAGCTGCCATTGCATCTTCCCATGCTTTATAATCTTTAGTATAGTTCTCTTCTGCTTCTTTTTGTGCTGCAAGAGCTGTAGCCAATTGTGGTTTGGCCCATTCTATATTTTCCAAATCAACACCTTTAGTAGCCTTATCGATCAGCTTAATCCAACCATCAATCTGATTTTGTGCTTCAGTAATTAGTATATCTTTACCATAGGCAAAAGTACCAGTACTAGAATTATAACCAGCAACAGTTGTTCCACTAGGTATTACATCATTCAATCCTTTCTTTATTTCAGCCTCTACTTTCTTAGAATAAGCTGCAGCTGGTTTAGCTTTGTTCTTGTTAGAGTTCTGGTTATTTTTAGCAATCTCTAACTTATTGCTAGTAGCTTGCAAGTCAGATATAAGTTTAGGATTAGCAACTTCCAGCTTACCTTTTTCAATATTATATTGTTGTTCCTTGACTTTTGCAGCAGCAATCTCTTCTTCCAGTTTCTTGACTTCTGCTTCCCAATCTGCAACAGTAGTATACTCATTATCCAAGATAGCTTTCAAGTTATCAGCATACTTCTGCGTCATTTCTAAAGCAAATTCTGCATTTTTCAATGCATTATCCAAAACCGCTTCTAAATTATTATCAGCTACTATATCAGAATAGCTAGCTAATTGCTCCTGAAGTTTTTTTAAGCTACCGGCTTTATAGCCATCCGCAGACTGGGTAGGATCTTCAGTAATAAGATAAACATAATACTTAGTCGTAGAAGAATTAGTCTCCGTGCTTTCATCCGGATTTGTAGTAGTAGTGGAATTTGCAACTTCCGATGACAGAATTCTTTTGATAACAGTTGTTGAATATCCATACATTGCCTTGTCCATTGCTTGTTTTGCATAGGCAACTTGCGCTTGTACACCATTCAAACGAGCTTGTTCCTCATCTGTCAGCAATAACTTGGAAGCTTCAATCTGTTCCATAGCTTGTTTGTAAGCTTCCTGTGCTTTAGCAGTGGCAGTTTCGGCAAGAAGCATTTTTTCCTTATACTGCTCAACAATCAATGCCTTTTCATTTTCCCACTTAGTTTTGTCAGCTTCCGCTTTTGCAATGGCAGCTTCCGCTTCCGCTTTTGCTTGTGCAGTAGCAGCTTCTTCCTTTTCAATCAGGAGTTGCTTCAACTGAATATCCAGTTCATGCAACTGCAAATCAATTTCTGCAGACTTATTCTGAAGTGCCAAACCTGCATTAACTAACTCTTGCTCTGCAACCTGTGCTTTTCTCAATTCAGCCTCTACAAGCTCAACTGCAGCTTGAGCTTTGATAAATTCAGACTTTGCTCCCCTAAGTTCTGCAATGCCTTCCGGTTCATCGGTATCAATACATCCCGTGAATGTCGCCGTCGTACCTGCCATGAGCAAGGTTGCGACTAAATACGTCCATTTTCTCATAAAAGTAAATTAAATGTTATACAATTAATAAATAAAAAATTTGTTTGTACTAATTCATGATTTATTTCGCTTCACTCCCCCTCTTCCCGTTACTTTGTAGGTAACGGGAAAACCCTTGTGCCTGCTCTTTTGGAGTAGTCTATACTAGAAAATAATACGATATATGACGAATCTTCTTACCCCTACTTATGAGAAAAAGTAGAGGGGCGGGAAATCTATTGCAAAATTTAGACGTTAACAAAGTTCTAAGACAAAGAATCCACGTGTTCTTCTGTGTTTATTCCTATTTTGAGTAGTTTATTAGAAAAAATGTACGATTTTGTTTGGATGTTTTAAGAAATATGCTCATATTTGCAGCGTCTTTTCTTCCCGTTACCTACAAAGTAACAGCACTATCAATCAGCTACTTGCCACAAACATAGTTCCTTTTCAGCGAAGATAGGATCGTCACATTCGCTTCATCAATTTTCTTATTCTTAAAAGGTTTTAGATAAGTCTCTGTGACGATAATGGATGAATGCCCCATCGCCTCTGAAATAATGCCTGGATGTATCTCGCAATAATATGCCATTGTAGCCCAAGTATGCCGAGCCGTATACGAGCTTAAATCAGAAGTCAATGCTAGTACTTGTTTCAGTAACAGAAGCTGATAGTTAAAATTACGCAAAGCTATCTGATATTCCCTGTAGGTAGCTTCGGTACTCTCTCCGCCAGTCAGTATGGGAAAAAGATAAGGAGAAGCAGAATCGGTATTCATATACTTTTTCATCAGTTTCATAGTTTCCGGCAGAAGCGTCACGGTCAGAAGTCTTCCGGTTTTTCTACGACGATAAGTAAGTACATTCCCCACTATATCCTGCTTTTTAAGATACGCAAGATCTACGAACGGCATACCACGAAGCATGAACATTAAGAAAAAGTACGCGCGCGTACGTTGTAATTCTCCTCTTCCCTGATGAATTTGTTTGGGAAGCTCTTTCATCAACCGTTCCATATCCTCCTTTTCCAATGCACGCTTTCTGTCGGCGCGTGTTCCTGTATAGACATACCGGAAATGATGCGGTATATAAGACGCCATCCGACGGTCAACCGCACGGTTGTATACCGCCCTCAACGTACGCATATAGGTTGAAACTGTGTTCCAGCTACAATCCTTTTCCCGCAAATACGTTTCAAAGCTTTTAAGAAACTCCTGATTCACTTTCTTGAACGGCAGATTCCTGCTCCCGTTAAATGCAATGATAGCATTCATGCTACTCCTGTAAACATGAGCAGTTCCATAGTTCCCACTTTTTCGAAGCCCTTCAGCTACTTCCTTCATAAATGAAATCAAATTCCCCATTTTTATTAATTTTAGTTATCACTCAAGCATGTCCCTGAAGAAAAGCACCCTCACCGCAATTCCCCCCAATGCTCTTTATTCCAATTCTCAACGTATCATCATACAAATATAATGAATTATGTTTTCTTTATATACACCCGATGTGTTCCTCTACCATCAATCCCGATACCGGAACCGGGTGTATACGCCCACTGCCGCAATTCATTGGTAGCCGCTGTACGCAACAGCCCTGTCAGTTTCCGGTATTCGTAGACCGTCAGAAAAGGATGTTCCTCCAGATATCTAACAGCCAATGCTAGTCGTTGCTCCGGTGTATACTTCTGTGAAGAACGTTGCGACTTCCACGGAGCTCTTTCCAGCAGACATCTTCCATTGATACGCCTCATCATTTTCCTGTCTACACGAAAGTTCACGTTTCCCACCACAATGCTTCGTGCATTACGATGGGTTTCACCCTCTCCGGCCTTTTCGCGTTCTTTATCTTTGCATAACGCCAACGAAGGAGAGAATGTTCCGATGCCATCCAGCTTCACAGACTTGCCTTCTGCCATCTGATGTGCCATCTCAATACCTATCTGTGTAATTACGCCTTCCACATCTCCGACATTAAAACCACTGCTGGATGCTATCTGGCGTATCAAATCCTCGGTAGATACCTGTTCCATCATTGCAAACCGCGGATAAAGAACCTGTTCGCCCGTTCCATGAATATCGGGCATTTCTTCCATTACATACATTGCCATACTACGAAAGTTTATTTAAAATATTGATTACTAATAGAAAACTTACTCGCTATAGATAGAAAACTTATTCTCCCCTAGAGGAAAAGTTATTTTTCCTCTAGGGCAAACTAAAACCGCAAGTTCTGGTTTTATAACTGAAACTTCTGATTACATAATCAAAAGTTCCGGTTTTATAATCAGAACTTGCGGTTATAGTTTTCTTACCAACAAAGATACGTTTTCCTGCCGGGACAAACAAGTTTAATCCCTATGAAAAGGAAGTTTGATACATTTGTTGCAGTATCTTGTTACATTTCTATTCCGCACATCACCGCTCTCTCTCCTATCTTTGCCCATTATTAAACAAAGAATAGGAAATGATGAATAACTACTTCAAATCTTCTGTAAAGCTACTCGCTCTTTTAGCGTTAATACCCTGTTTTATCACTGAAAATTTCGCATCGGAACGCAAAGTCAGTATGAATGAGAACTGGAAGTTTTACCGGGGTTGCATTGCCAATGCCGAACAAACATCTTTCAAAGACACTCAATGGAGAGAGCTCGACTTGCCTCATGACTGGAGCATGGATCCTGTGCCCATACAAAGAGAAGGTATAACAATCGGTCCTTTCTCGCGCATGAGTGTAGGCGGAGCAGATACCGGACAAACCATAGGAGGTGAAGGATGGTATAGAAAAGAATTCACCATACAGCCGGAAGATGCCGATAAGATTATTTCCCTTTATTTTGAAGGAGCTTATAACCAGACAGAAGTCTGGATAAACGGACAGAAAGCCTGTTTTAATCCTTATGGATATATACCTTTCAAAATTGACATCCATCCATATTGTAACGCTCCCGGCGTTCCGAATACAATAGCCGTCAAAGTGGTGAATGAAGGTCTGAACAGCCGGTGGTATGCCGGTTCCGGCATTTACCGACACGTATGGCTAATGAAAACGGACAAAGTACATTTGGATGAATGGGATACTTTTATAGATGCTTCCAAAGTAGAAGGTAAAAAAGCGACGGTTGATCTTCACTCCATTCTACATAACTCTGGCAAAGAAAAAGTGACCGCCCATCTGAAGATTCAGATATTCTCTCCACAGGGGGAAGAAGTTTATTCCACTACTCAACCAGTCAATATATCCGGTGAAACCAATATCCCCATTTCCCTTACTTTTGATATAAAAAAGCCGGAATTATGGTCGGTAGATAGTCCTAGTTTATACACTGCGCATCTATCCGTGAAATCTAAAAAGCTATCTGATGAAATAACCGTTCCTTTCGGAATACGAACCGTCGAATTCTCCGCTGAAAAAGGATTTCTATTAAATGGGAAACCGCTAAAATTGAAAGGTGGTTGCTTGCATCATGACAATGGTTTGTTGGGTGCCGTAGCTATCAACAGGGCAGAAGAGCGCAAGGTAGAGTTAATGAAAGCAAATGGTTTCAATGCGGTCAGATGTTCACACAACTTACCGTCGGAGTATTTTCTACAGGCGTGTGACAGATTGGGATTGTTAGTGATTGATGAAGTATTCGATCAATGGCAACAAGCAAAACGCCCGCAAGATTATCACCAATTCTTCGATGAATGGAGTGAACACGATATAGCCACCATGGTACGCAGAGACAGAAACCATCCTTCTATTATCATGTGGAGTATTGGCAATGAAATAGCTGAACGCGCCGACGAACCCACCGGAGAGATCATAGCCCGGAAATTGATTGCAACCATTCACAAATATGACACAAGTCGCGCCACTACTGCCGCTGTTAATTCGTTTTGGGACAGAAGAGATTTTAGTTGGGAGAAGGATTCGGAAAGGGCTTTTCGGAACCTGGATGTCTCCGGCTATAATTATCAATGGAAGGAATATGAAAAAGATCACGCACGATTCCCGCAACGGATTATGTACGGCAGTGAATCGGTGCCTAAAGAAGCAGCACAAAACTGGAACCTGATTGACAAGAATTCCTATCTGATTGGAGATTTTGTCTGGACTGCCCTCGACTATCTGGGTGAAGCCGGTCTTGCACATACTCTCGAACTTGCTCCGGGAGAGCACAGTCCGCAATTTATGGGGTGGCCGTGGTATAATGCATGGTGTGGTGACATTGACTTCTGCGGAGACAAGAAACCGCAATCTTATTATCGCGACATTCTTTGGAAAAGACGTGATATTTCATTAGCTGTACAACCTCCCGTAGCCAAAGGAAAAAGGGAAGACATCAACTACTGGGGATGGAAAAACGAATTCCTTAGTTGGAACTGGAAAGGATACGAAGGCGAAACGATGGTAGTACATGTGTATAGCCGTTCCCCTAAAGTAAGACTTTATTTGAATAACAGGTTATTGGGAGAAAAGGAAGTCAATCTCGATACCTATACGGCTTCTTTCGAGGTTCCCTATGAACCGGGACAATTGAAGGCTGTTAACCTGAAAGGAAAGAAAGAAACGACATCGACTGAACTTTGCACAACCGGAATCCCGGCAATGATACGTTTGACAGCCGATCATACTAAAATAAAGGCAGATAAAAATGACCTATCGTATGTAAAGGTTGAAATATTGGATAAAAATGAAAAGTTAATACCTGACTGCTCCGTTCCTTTGGAAATTAAATCTGCCGGAAAAGGGGCCGTCATTGCTGCAGGTAATGGAAGTGCGGATGATATGAGAAGCTTTCGTTCCTTAAAGCCGAAAACGTTCCGGGGAAAAGCAATTGCTATCGTTCAGCCAAATACTGAAAAAGGGACGATCACTCTTACTGTTTCAGCAGAAGGATTGCCGGAAGCGGCTATTGTCATAGAGACTTATTAATAGACCAATCCTTGTTAAAGATGCACAGTTGAGTATACTGTATGAGATTGTTTTAAACAGTAATATAAAAAATATAAGAACAGGAAAAACATGATTAGGAAAACCACCTTATTTAGTAGTCTAGCCATTGCGCTGTCAATGGGTACTATGAATGCGCAATCCTACGAGTGGATTAGCAGTACGGAAAATAACACATGGCAACAGTCTAAAGTCAAGCTGCAGACAAATACCGGGCATACTCCTCTACTTGAAATCAATGGTTCGGAGAATGGAACTGTCTTCAAGGCCTGGGGAACATGCTTTAATGAACTTGGATGGGATGCGCTCAACATGCTTCCACGCAAGCAACAGGAGATTGTTCTTCAACAGTTGTTTGCTCCCGGAGGAGATCTGAAGTTTACCATGGGACGCTTCTCCATGAATGCCAACGACTACGCTCGCGACTGGTACAGTTGCGATGAAGTATCCGGTGACTTCCAATTGAAGCATTTCAATATCAATCGGGATAAAACGACGTTGATTCCTTTTATCAAAGCTGCACAACAGTATAATCCGGATATGACTTTCTGGATGTCGCCATGGTCGCCTCCTTCCTGGATGAAAATCAATCACTACTATTCAGTTCGCAGTGACCGTAATCAAAATCAGATGCCGCCTTTGTCTGATGTGGCTCTCTATGAGGATAGTAAAGAAAAGAACACACAGGTATTTCCACAACAGTTGGCTGTAAATGATTACTTTATCCAGGACCCACGTTATCTGCAAACCTATGCAAATTACTTTTGCAAATTTATCGATGCTTACAAGGAACAAGGTATCCCCATCTCCATGATTATGTTCCAAAATGAATCATGGAGTTACACCAACTATCCGGGGTGTGCCTGGACGGCAGAAGGTATTATCCGCTTCAATACAGAGTACCTCGCTCCTACTCTGAAAAAGCAGCATCCGGAAGTAAAGTTATATTTAGGAACAATCAACACCAACCGCTACGAGGTGATCGATCAGGTACTTTCCGACCCACGTATGCCGGAAACAATAGAAGGGGTCGGCCTCCAATGGGAAGGCGGTCAGATTTTATCCAAACTTCGTGCCAAATATCCGCAATACAAGTACGTACAAACGGAAAGTGAATGTGGCTGGGGCTCTTTCGACTGGAAAGCAGCCGAACACACTTTCGGACTAATGAATCATTATCTGGGCAATGGCTGTGAAGAATATACTTTCTGGAATGCCATTTTGTACGACGGAGGTTTCAGCGGATGGGGATGGAAACAGAATGCTTTGATTCATGTGGATTCAAAGACGGGGAGTGCGACCTACACTCCCGAATATTATGCAGTAAAACATTACAGCCATTATGTAACACCCGGCTCGAAAGTGCTGGCATATAAAGATAGAGGGGACAGGATGCCGGTAATGATCGTCATGACTCCACAAAAGAAACAAGTGGTGATAGCCGGTAATTTCGACGAAGAAGCCAAAGAGCTTACCGTGAAACTAGGTACCCGCTATTTGAATGTAACCTTACAACCTCATTCTCTGAATACTTTCATAGAAAAGTAGAAAAACAAAGCTGCCGCAAAGAGTCGTCGATTATAGAATTTAGACTCTTTGCAGCAGTATACAGAAATGTCAGTTCCTTGTCTATACCACTAAAATCTATCCTATTTTTACGATTCAGCTACTATCACCGCTTCTTTACTTTATACCCTTTCAGGGTAAAACCAACTTCAAACAGGTTCGAAAGGGCTATCCGGATATTATCTTCTATATAGGTTCCCATATTATCATATTTTGCAAAGTTGACGGGAAGGAGTCTGTTATTCCTCCTAAAGCTTTCATCCGGTATTTTACCCGTAAAACGTCCTTTCTTCTTCACTCCCCAACGAATGGTTTTACTACAAGGAAGAGGTATACCTATCGTCAGCACTTTTTCTTTAGTTACCGTATCGGTGATTCCATGTTTCCAGATACTGATATGGTTGGCTCCCAAATAAGTGCCGATATAAAGGACAATGGTCAGCGTCCAATCATCCAAAGCCTCATCCGTTTGAATGCCACTTACCAAATCAGAGAAATAGCCTTCAACCTTTTCTCTGTCAAAACAGTTTAGTTCAGGCCATTCACATTTCTCAAACAGTTGATGCACATTGACAGGAACCAGTAAGGTGGTTATTTCTAACTGATATTTCATTCATTTCGTTTTTATATCATTGCATCTAAAATCGTCTCAAGTATCTTATCGACTATAAATATACAATTTTACCAGATCAAATGCTAAAGAGTAGAACTTTTTTTAAACCTATTTCTGAAAAAGAAAGGACTGTTTGATACACCCCTCCTATATAAACAGGGTTTATCAGACAGTCCTTTCCGTGCGGAGTATGATTCGTCCGTTATTCTGTGGACGATCCTTGCTTTTCGTCCTTACGGCATTTCAGTTTCCATCTGGAACTTACGGCTTACTTTCATCAAATTGATGGTGTAAGTGACTACATTCTGTGCTTCCTGAACCATCGTGAGATACACCATGCTTACCCGGATGCTTCCTGATTGGCTTTGGATGCGTTGCAGTTCCTTACGTTTCAATAGTGAAAGCTGTCCGTTGAGGTCGTTGGCACGACGGATTTCTTCTTCGAAGTCGTTGTACTCGTTGTTTTCCATTTTCTTACGACACTGCTGAATCAGATAGGTGATATCTTCGGAAACATCGCTGAATTCACCTTTCTGGATGGCGTCCAATGGGTTGAAGTTGTTGTCGATATGTTCGAGGCAAGGTTCGCAGAGGCGGGAAATACTGTAGACCAATTCGCTGGCGAAGTCGTTGCCTTGATAGTAATAAAGTCCTTTTTCGAGTACGGTGTTATTGTCGAGACGACACATGGCGACGGTGCCCGAACGTTTCATCTGTTTGATGAGCTGTTTCTCAAATTTAGTGGACCCCATGGCACGACGCAATCCTCGCAGATTTTCATGAAGGAATGAAGTGACAGTCAGTTCGAAATTTGTTTCTGCATATTCCAATACTTTGGAAAGTTCTTCGCGGGTGTGCTTACGCATCAGTTGCAGGGCTTCTGTGCTGTCTGTGGTTTGCATCAGTTGCTTCAGCGTTTCGTTACCTTGTTCTTTCGCTTTGCGTTTCTTGTACATCACCTGGCTACGGATCAAGATGAATACAGCTATACCGATGAGGGCGATGATAGAGATGTTACCTCCATAATGGAGTACGAGAGCTACGAAGAAACAGATGGTGAAGGCGGCTCCGGCGGTGATGAACCAGCCTCCGATGACGCTTAATACGCCGGTGATACGGTAAACGGCTGAATCACGTCCCCAGGCGCGGTCGGCCAAAGAAGTACCCATAGCTACCATGAAGGTTACGTAGGTGGTGGAAAGGGGAAGTTTCAGGGAGGTTCCCAAGGCGATGAGCAGACCGGCCAATACCAGGTTGACAGAAGCGCGGACAAGGTCGAAAGCAGCTCCGTCGGCAATGATTGCTTCGTCTTTGCGGAAGCGGGAGTCAAGCCATTTTTTGCTGCCGTCCGGCATTATTCGGGAGATTCCATTGGCAAGTGTCATGCTGATGCGGACTACTGTGCGGGCGATCGGAGTACTTCCGAATGCTTCTTCTCCTTCATCTTGGCGGGAAAGGTCGACAGATGTTTTAATTACAGCATGTGCTTTTTTAGAGGTGCAGAGGGCGTAGACCATGACGGCTCCGGCTCCGATAAGAAAATACCACGGTGTTTTAGCAGGTCCCAGCAAGGAGGTCATCAGGAAGCCGTTCGGATTTCCTTCTCCGTTGGCGGTGTAATCTAAAAAAGAGGAGAAACCTGCGAGGGGAACGCCAATAAAGTTGACAAGGTCGTTACCGGCAAAAGCGAGAGCCAAGGCGAAAGTTCCCATCAGTACGACGACTTTGAAAACATTGATTTTCATCCAGTGAAGGATTTGCATCAGCACGGTGAAGAATACAAAGAAAACGGTGATTAGCATCAGTGTGTTGTCTTGTATCCAGTGTTTGTTTTCAGAGGTCATGAAGGAGCTGTCTTTCAGTCCTTTGATAAGCATGAAATAGATGATGGCAGTAGCGGCGATACCTCCAAAGAGGGCGATGCTGTATTTCATCTTTTTCGTATAGTTGAAGGTGAAAATCACACGGGCAAGCCATTGTACGATCATTCCGAAGAAGAAGGCGATAGCGACGGAGACGAAGATCGCCATGATGACGGAGAGGGCTTTGTCGGTGTTTATGAGGTCGCCCAGACCGAGGGTATCGCTATTATGTACTTTGATAAGTGAGAGGGCGAATGTTCCTCCGAGTAGTTCAAAAACTAGTGAAACGGTGGTAGAGGTGGGCATCCCCATGGAGTTGAATACGTCCAGCAGTACTACGTCGGTCAACATGACGGCTAGCAGAATGCACATGATTTCGGCAAAGTAGAAGTGCTCGGGCTGGTAGATACCGTGCCGGGCAATGTCCATCATACCGTTGGACAGGGAAGCGCCAATGAATATACCAATACCGGCTATGAAAAGAATGGTTTTAAACGAAGCGGCCTTGGCGCCTACCGCAGAGTTCAAAAAGTTAACTGCATCATTACTGACTCCGACTATCAGATCGAAAACAGCTAGTACAAAGAGGAAGATGATAATGCATAAATAAATAGTCTCCATAATAAATATATGTGTATGTTGTTTCCGGCTACAAAGGACGGGATTTGACGTTGCAGGGAGGTGTCATACATGTTACATTTATGTTACAATCATCTTTCTTTTGTCTTGAAACAAAAGAAAGAAGCAAAGAAAAATTCAAGGCTGACTTTTTTCTCCTACTCGCTTCCTTCACTTCGCTAAAGGGCAGAAACTCGCTACGCTCAAACAGTCTGCCCTTTTTGACGCTCCGTTACGGGGGCTCGCTTGACGGAGAAAAAAGTAGGCCGGAGGGGCGTGCGGGGTGGGCGTTGTGGAGGAGGTTGCATGAGATGTCGGTGTGGTTGTTGCGAGGGAAGCCATGTAGTAAGGGCGTATAACGGGGGATGTGCAGCGGGAACGTTGCGGGAAGGCCGTGTGGGGCGTTGTAAGTTGCAGGACACGGGTATGGGATTCTTATGTTAGTTAATTAGTTGGTTGTTTTTTAGTTATTTGTTTTGTTTAACCAGTCATAGAAGGTGTATTGGGCTCGTACAGCGGGGGTGCCGGGCGCTCTTTTTTTGAATATATTTCGCAGGTTGTCGTCTACCCAGCAGGCTTTTTGGTTGTCGGCGAGCTGGATATTAAGCATTTCGATGAGGCTGTCACGCAGGTCGGGGGCGAGAATGGGGGTGATGGCTTCGATGCGGCGGTAGAGGTTACGACGCATCCAGTCGGGGGAGCCCATGAAGACTTTGGGTTTGCCGTCGTTGCCGAAGTACCAGATGCGGGCGTGTTCGAGGAAACTGTCTACAATACGGGTGACACGAATGTTACGACTGTATGACTGTCCGGGGATAAGACAACAGATTCCACGGACGATGAGGTCTATTTGTACGCCGTGTTCGGAGGCTTCGTAGAGACGGTCAATCATGGCGGGGTCTTGAAGGGCGTTCATTTTTAAGATGATACGGCCTTGTTTGCCTTCGTCGGCGAGGGCGATTTCCCGATCAATCAGGCGGTTCAATTCGGGGATGAGGTTGAAACGGGCGACAAGAAGGGTGGTGAACTTCGGGTCTTCTTTGCCTTGCAGGGTGCGGAAGAGGTTATAGAGGTCGGCCACTATCTTCGGACGGCAGGTGAAAAGGCCACAGTCGGCATAGAGGGTGGCGGTCTTTTCATTAAAGTTACCGGTGCTGATATAGGCGTAGCTGGGTATTTTTTCACCGTTCAGTCCGCGGCGGCGGATAAGGGCTACTTTGGCGTGTACTTTCAGACCGGGTATGCTGTATATTATTTTAATGCCGGCGGCTTGCATCATTTCGGCCGTGGCAAGGTTGTTTTCTTCGTCGAAACGGGCTTTCAGTTCCACGAATACGGTGACTTTCTTGCCGTTTTGGGCGGCGGCTATCAGGGTGTTGATGACGGCGGAGTTTTCAGCTACGCGGTATTGGGTTACCATGATTTCACGGGTTTCTGGGTTGTGCACGGCTTCATACAGAAAGTGGATGAAGTGCTCGAAAGAGTGATAAGGGTAATATAATAACAGGTCCTTCTTGGCAACGTAGTTGAAGATAGATTCTTTTTCGTCGAGGATGGTCAGCTTCATTGGCTTCGGCTTTTCGAGGCTGTGAAGAGATTTGTTCGGGTTGGGAAGATGACGCAGGTCTTCAAGATTCAGGTGCTTGTCGCCGGGGACAAGTTCATCACGCTGAATATGGAAGGCGTCTACCAGAAAGTCCAGAAAGTCATGAGGCATACCACGGTCGTAGACGAAACGGCAGACGTCACCGATCTTACGTTTCTTCACTTTCTTCTTGAGTTGAGCGACAAGGTCGGCACTGCTGGCGGTGTCGTCAATCAATATGTCAGCGTCACGGGAGATTTTGATGCAGTAGCTGGAATCAACATCGTAGCCGGGGAAAATAAGGTTGAGGTTTGCCTTGATTATATCTTCGGTAAACATCAGGTAATGGTTTTTCTCGCGGGATGGAAGTTCGATGAAGCGGGGCACTTTGGCGTAGGGTTGCTTCATCACGAAGTAAAGAGGTTGCCGGGATTCTGTCAGACTGGTAGTTCCTTCATTTCCTTCTTTCTTCGGATAGACTCGTATGGCCAGGTAAAGGCGGTTATCCCGCAGGAAGGAGACTATTTTATCTTTGGATACAGGCACAGGCTGCAGGTAGGGAAAAATTTCTTCCCGGAAAAAGTCTTTAATAAACTGCTGGTGGAACGGTTCTACATGTCTGTCCTGATAAAAGATGATGTGATTCTTGCGCAGGGCAGGTAGTAGTTTCTCTTCATAAATGCGTACACGGTCATCCAGCTGGCGGGTGACTTCTTTATT
>ULVR01059946.1_pt1 | contig 15655 bp, 9 predicted proteins | sample 1959601 | NCBI WGS metagenome assembly ULVR01 (sample SAMEA4835791, study PRJEB28245) | human gut metagenome | biome: gut microbiome; material: fecal sample | place: Denmark | collected 2008
CCATATAATGTAGTGTACTATATATAGTATTGTCATTCAATACACATACTATATATATACATTTTATCATGTGTAATGGCACAAAATATGCAGCTATAAATGAGATGTAATCATTAATTCATGTCACTGCCCTGCAATGTAAAGCGGGCTTTTCACCAAACAATTACAATATAGCTACATATAAAATGCCATATTATTTAATACAAATCTGTGCATCTGTCTTTTGATGACAATCTAAATTATACAAGATATTGTTGCTATGTCAATACGCTCAACAATATTTTGTAGCATTTTGACTTATTGCACAAAAAAAGTCACAATATTTATGCTACTTTTTCAACTCTGTAATTATTTTGTTACTTATTAAGCTTTTCCATATTGTCAATCACTCTGTCCAAAAAGCCAAGCATCATGTTAAACTCCTCCTTAGAAAAGCCTTCGTGCATGGCTTCCTCTATTACCATTATATTTTCCCTTACCCTGTTTTCGTGGTCCAGTGCTTTTTGCGTCAGCTCAATCCTCTTAAGCCTTGCATCATTTTCCATAGGTGTGCGCACGATATAGCCGTTTTTTTCAAGACTTTTAAGCATATTTGTCACTGTGGCTCCTGACAGATGAAACTTTGCTTCGATATCCTTTTGAAATATATTTTGGCCCTGATTATCCATTATATATCCAATCATCATCCCCTGGCTTCGCGGTATACATTCTGTTTTACTGCACCTTTTTCTGTCAAAATATCTGTCTATACTCCTGCTGATGCGGTTTATCTTGTGTCCTAAGTATTTATCCGGTGTAAACTCCTTCATATCTGAAATCCTTTCATAGATTTTTCTTGACAATAAAAAAAGTATATCTATAATATAGTTAGCACACTAACTAATTAAATGCAAGTATTTTTTTAGTTAACCACATTACCATAAATGTGGGAAGTTTGTTTTAATCAAATATAAATATAAGAAGAAAGGACAAAACATATGTTAAAAACACTAGGTGCCCAAATAAAGGAATACAAATGGGCTTCGATTGCGACACCTGTTTTCATGCTGCTTGAAGTGGCTGTGGATACCATAATCCCTCTTCTCATGGCATCAATCATCGACAACGGTGTCAATATGGGCGACACAAGGCATATCTATATCATGGGTGTGTGGATGATTGTCGCAGCACTGTTTGGTCTTTTGACAGGATGTCTCGGTGCAAAATATGGTGCAAAGGCCGCCATGGGCTTTGGAAAGAATCTGCGTGCTGCAATGTTTCGCAACATCCAGACCTTTTCCTTTGCAAATATTGACAGATTCTCATCCGCTAGCCTTGTCACACGTATGACAACCGATGTGACCAACATCCAGAATGCTTACATGATGCTGCTTCGCATGGCTATGAGAGCCCCTGCATCCATAATATGTGCGATGGCTATGTCATTTTTCATCAGCCCTCGCCTTGCGACAATATACTTAATCGCTGTCATTGTGCTTGGAGCTTTACTGCTTTTCATCAGTAAGGCGGCTATGAAATACTTCGACAGAGCCTTCAAGCGCTATGATGACCTTAATGAAAGCGTACAGGAAAACGTATCCGCTATCCGCGTTGTAAAGGCATACGTCCGTGAGGATTATGAGAAGAAACGTTTTTCAAAGGCAGCACAAAATATCTACGATGTATTTGTAAAGGCTGAAAGCCTTGTGGTATACAACTCTCCTCTCATGCAGTTTACAGTGTATGCCTGCATCCTGTTAATAAGCTGGCTCGGAGCTCATATGGTGGTAAGCAGCACTCTCACTACAGGTGATCTGATGGCTCTTCTCACCTATTGCATGAATATTCTGATGAACCTCATGATGCTCTCCATGGTGTTTGTAATGATTTCACTCTCACTCGCATCCGCAAGACGAATCAGCGAGGTATTAAATGAGCAGAGCACACTGCACAATCCAAAGGAACCGCTTTACGATGTGCCTGACGGAAGCATAAGCTTTAAGCATGTAACCTTCAGATATTCAGACACCGCTGAAACTCCGGTTCTGTCAGATATAAATCTAGACATAAAATCTGGTGAGACCATCGGCATCATAGGAGGAACCGGAAGCTCGAAATCTTCCCTTGTAAACCTGATAAGCCGTCTCTACGACACAGACACCGGCTCTGTAATCGTCGGAGGCCACGATGTGCGTGAGTACGACATGGACACTCTCAGAAACAAGGTAGCTGTCGTGCTCCAGCAAAACGTGCTTTTCTCGGGCACCATACTCGAAAATCTGCGCTGGGGTGACAAAAATGCTACCACAGATGAGTGTATTGAGGCCTGCAAAATGGCATGCGCCGATGACTTTATCGAGTCCTTCCCTGACAAGTACAACACCTACATAGAGCAGGGCGGAACCAACGTATCCGGTGGCCAGAAGCAGCGTCTGTGTATCGCAAGAGCTCTGCTTAAAAAGCCAAGGATACTCATACTCGATGACAGCACCTCGGCTGTAGATACAGCAACAGATTCAAAAATCCGTGCTGCCCTCGCAAAAACAATACCGGGAACCACTAAGCTCATCATCGCACAGCGTATCTCATCAGTCATGGATGCTGACCGTATCATCGTGATGGATGACGGAAAAGTGGACGGCTTTGACACTCACGAAAATCTGCTTAAAAATAATGAAATCTACCGCGATGTTTACGATTCCCAGACAAACGGCGGAGGAGACTTTGATGAAGGAGGTGCTGCCTGATGCCAGGACCAAGAGGACCACGAGGTCCAAAACCCAAAATTAAAAATCCCGGTAAGCTTTTTGCGCGCCTCATGGGATTTATTTTCAAGAAATATTTACCTGCCTGCATAATTGTTGTGATATGTATCTTTGTCAGTGTACTTGCAAATGTGCAGGGAACCATGTTTACCAAAAATTTGATTGATGACTATATAGTACCACTGCTTAAGACAGGAAATCCCGACTACGGACCACTCCTTGCAGCAATGGGAAGGGTCGCCGTATTCTACGGCATCGGCGTCATTAGTACGTTTGCATACAGCAAAATAATGATCTACGTATCACAGGGCACCATTAAGAACCTGCGTGTTGAGCTCTTTTCCCATATGCAGGATCTGCCAATCCGATACTTTGACTCACATGCGCACGGCGATATCATGTCAATTTATACAAACGATATCGATACACTCCGCCAGCTCATCAGCCAGAGTCTTCCGCAGATACTTAACAGTGCTATCACTGTTGTGAGCGTTTTTGTTTCAATGGTCATATTAAATATTCCGCTCACCGTACTAACTATCGTGATGGTAATCGTAACAACAGTCGTGACAAAGAAATTTGCAGGCTTCTCCAGCCGCTATTTCCTTGCGCAGCAGCGCGACCTCGGCAAGGTTAACGGCTTCATCGAGGAAATGCTCAACGGTCAGAAGGTGGTCAAGGTATTTACCCACGAGCAGGAAAATATTGAAGCCTTCGACAAAATAAACGATGAACTCTTTGAAAGCGCCTACAATGCCAACATGTACTCCAACATGCTCGGTCCTGTAAACGCACAGATTGGAAATCTAAGCTACGTGCTCTGCGCTCTTGCAGGCGGTGTTATGGCTCTTTCAGGCTTTGGCGGTCTGACCCTTGGTAAGCTTGCGAGCTTTCTGACCTTTAACAAGAGCTTTAACATGCCTATCTCGCAGGTCAGCCAGCAGTTCAACAGTATCATCATGGCACTTGCCGGATGCGACCGTATCTTCTCTCTGCTCGACGAAACGCCTGAGACAGACGAGGGCTATGTCACACTGGTAAATGCTAAGGAAGAAAACGGAAAACTCACTGAAACACCTGAGCACACCGGCTTATGGGCATGGAAGCATACTCATCAGGCTGACGGCTCTGTGGACTACAAAAAACTCGAGGGCGATGTGGTATTTGACGATGTAGATTTCGGATATGTGCCTGAGAAAATTGTACTGCACGATGTGGATCTTTTTGCAACACCCGGTCAGAAGATTGCCTTTGTTGGCACCACCGGAGCTGGAAAGACTACCATCACTAACCTTATCAACCGCTTCTACGATATAGCAGACGGCAAGATAAGATATGACGGCATCAATATAAACAAGATTAAAAAGGCTGATCTGCGCCACTCTCTTGGCATTGTTTTGCAGGATACCCATCTTTTCACAGCTACTGTCATGGAAAACATCCGCTACGGCAAGCTTGATGCCACAGATGATGAAGTATACGCAGCTGCCCGCCTGGCAAACGCCGATACGTTTATCCGCCAGCTTCCTGACGGCTACAATACTGTACTGACAGGTGACGGTGCAAACCTAAGCCAGGGTCAGCGCCAGCTTCTAGCCATTGCGCGTGCCGCTATCGCCGATCCGCCTGTGCTCATCCTCGATGAGGCTACAAGCTCAATTGATACACGTACCGAGCGTATTGTTCAGGACGGCATGGATAAGCTCATGCATGGCCGTACTACATTTGTTATCGCACACAGGCTTTCTACTGTCAGAAACAGCGACTGCATTATGGTTTTGGAGCAGGGACGCATTATTGAAAGGGGAAGTCATGATGAGCTGATTTCAAAGAAGGGAAAGTATTATCAGCTTTATACAGGAAAGACTGCTTAATTCACTTGACTAACTACGAAAACCAGGAGACCGGGAACACAGCAGGGGGCACACCCTCATGTGCGCTAACGCTTTGCTGTTAAGATTCTGTACGAATTATGCTTATAGTGTTTCTATGCTTGACGAAACCGGCTTTTATGCGCCGTCCATGGCGCATAACACCTTGCCCAGCCATCCATGGCTGGGCATTTCTGTGTTTCATGTGCATAATTCTACAGTATCTAAACAGCTTCGCTAGTCGCTTACATGAGGGTGTGCCATCCCCCCGGCTGCGTTCCCGGTCTCCCGGTTTTCTTACGCTGTGACTAGATGTTCATTTGTGGTTAGCTAATATTTCTTTCATCTTTTTGCACTTCGGCCTAATACAATTCCACCATATCGCTTGGCATTCTCAGATCACCTCTAGGAGATAATGAAACAGTTCCCACCTTTGGTCCGTCAGGTATGCATGAACGCTTAAACTGCTGCTGCCTGAAACGCGTAAAGAATGTTTCCAGAGTCTTTTCTATTTCACCCTTACTTACATTTGCAAAAGCAATCTCTGCAAGTTTTAATATCCGATCCCGGCTTTCTCCATTACGCAGAAAATGATAAAGGAAGAAGTCATGAAGGTCATATTTGCCGATGCTCTCCTCTGTTTTCTGTGCTATGTTACCGTCTTTATCCGGCGGCAGTAGTTCAGGAGAAATAGGCAGGTCTGCTATTTCGCAAAGCACATTTTTCATTTCATCCGTTGACGCGCACTCGCTGGCATAAGCCTGTACAATGTATTTAACAAGTGTCTTTGGTACACTGCAGTTCACGGCATAATTGCTCATATGGTCACCGTTGTAGGTGCACCAGCCAAGTGCAAGCTCTGACATATCACCTGTACCGATTACAAGTCCGTCTACCATGTTTGCATAATCGAATAATACTTGCGTACGCTCTCTGGCCTGAATGTTTTCATATGTCACGTCAAAAACATCATCCGGATGTCCTATATCCTTCATGTGCTGTCTGCATGCAGCCTCAATATTAACTTCCACGGCTGTCACTCCAAATTCTTCCATAAGCCTGTCAGCAATTGTCTTTGTAGTAGATGTAGTTCCAAATCCTGGCATTGTAATACCATAGATATTTCTCTTCGGAATGCCAAGTGCTTCAAATGCATCACAGCATACCAAAAGTGCAAGTGTGCTGTCCAGACCGCCGGATATTCCAAGAACAACATTTTTTATTCCGGTGGATATGAGTCTCTGTTCCAGACCTTTTGCCTGAAGCGACAAAATCTCCATGCAGCGGTTTTTTCGGTTGTTTTTATCACTTGGTACAAACGGATACGGATTAACTTTCTTTGGCCATATTTGATAATCCTTCATCCGGTTTTCACCATTTAAAATTACTTTTATCACATCCGGCACATCAGCCCATGAATCGCTGTTGTATCTGTGGCGGTCATTCATGCAGCGATCAATATCTATCTCACTTATCACAAAACCAGAGCTCATCACATCATCTTCTGATACCTTTTTATTCATACGTTTTGAATAATCTGACGTCTCACCAGCTATTCTGCCATTATCAGCTATGATGCAGTGGCCGGAAAATACCAGATCCGTGCTGCTCTCTCCTGCACCGCTTGACGCATACACGTATCCGGCACGGCATCTTCCTGACTGCATCGCCACAAGACTGCGCCTGTATTCTCTTTTTCCGATTACGTCATTGCTTGCTGATGGATTTATAATGATATTTGCACCGGCTTTGCAAAGCTCCCCGCTCGGAGGCGCACTTACCCATAAATCTTCACAAATCTCAGTACCGACAATTGCGCCTCTCAGATCCTTGATAATAATATTCGGAGAAAAAGGTACTGTTGGCCTGTTTGCGACGTAATTTAAAGTAATCTCATCTGATAATCTCTTGTCTGCGCTTGTAAACCAGCGTTTCTCATAAAATTCACCATAGTTGGGAATATATGTTTTTGGCACAATTCCAACAATTTCTCCGCTGTGTACATATGCAGCACAGTTGAAAAGTCTGCCAGCTTCATCTTCTATCGGCAGTCCCACGCATACAAGGATGCTTAAATCCTGCAATGCTGTTTTAATCCTGTCCAGTTCTTGCTGAGCCTGCGCGAGCAGTTCTTTTCTCAAAAACATGTCTGCACAGCTATATCCCGTAATACACAGCTCCGGAAAAACCACAAGCTGCACATCCTTTTTTGCAAGTGACTCTGCAATGTGTATGATATTGTCAGCATTGTTCACGCAGTCCCCGAGATAAATCTCAGGGGACGATGCGGCAACACGGTAAAATCCTGTATTCATGACATTTCCTCCTAGCGGTCATTTTTCATCCTGTAATCAATGCAGCGGTTTAAGTAATCCACATAATCCGGATTTTTGCACATCCCCTTGCCGGGTGTATCAGAAATCTTCGCTACATCCATACCATTGCATATTGTGGTTTTCATGACAATATTGAGTGCAGGAACATCTGTATCATTGCTTAAGTATGTGCCAATACCGAAAGCTACATTTGTTTCCTTGCAGAAATGTCTGTAGAGCTTGTCAGCACGCTCAAAATCAAGACTGTCGCTGAATAAAAGTGTCTTTGTTTTTGGGTCAATTCCAAGGCTCTTGTAATGAGCAATCATCTTTTCACCCCACTCATACGGGTCTCCGCTGTCATGACGCACTCCTGAGAAAAGTGTCGCATAGGTCAGCTGGAAATCACGCAGGAAACAGTCTGTTGTGATTGTGTCAGTAAGCGCAATACCGTTTAATACTCCATACTCCTTGATCCATGCATCGAGAGCATACCAGTTTGAATATGCCGGATTGTGCCTGTGATTGCCCTGTCCTGTGCACATAATCCACTCATGAGCCATGGTGCCTACAGGTGTAAGTCCGTACTTCTTTGCAAGATACACATTTGATGTGCCGACAAACTTTGATGAACTGTGCAGGGTGTCGTTTAAATGTGCGAACTTCTGCACTGCAAGCTCCTGCGCTTCAGCAGAAAGTCTTCTTCTGAGACCAAACTCTGAGAATGTACCCGCGTACCAGTGTCCGTTCTTTAAATTCTCATACTTTGCATCCAAACGCTTCTTAAAGCTGTCAAGCAGCTTATCATAGTCATATGCCATTCTGAAATACACTTCATTTACAATGGCAAGTGTCGGAATCTCATACATTGAAGTGTTAAGCCATGTTCCTTTTGCCTCGATAGACAAGCCACAAGGTGCATCTGTTCCTATCTCAAAATCCTCAAAACGCGGCTGCCAGAGACGAAGAAAATCAACATAAGAGCCTTTGATCCATTTGATATTGTCAAGATATGCAAGCTCATCCTCTGTAAACCGAAGCTTACAGAAAGCCTTAATCTGTTCTGTTATCTCCTGCACCATTTTCTGTGTAAAATGCACATCTTCATTTCTGCACTTGAATGTCCATGTGGTCTTGTAATCCGTAAACTGATGGAATATTGTCTGACCCATGCTGAATTTATACATATCAGTCTCTAAAAGACTTGTGATTATCTGGTTTAATTTCATAATATTCTCCTCCCATTTCTTACACTATTAGTATGTCAGAAACATTTTTAATAAATGGCTTTCTATATAATATTGACCTGAATCATTTTCATTGCTTCTATTGCTGTCTTATGACTTTCAGGCGTTACGCAGGCACAGGCATTTTCTATCACTGACACCTCTGCATCTTTACAGAACGTCTTTGCAATCGCTACGTTGCTGATTACGCATATTCCCGTGCAGAATCCGCAGAAATAAATCTCTGTATCGCTGTTGTCATATCCCGCAAGCAGTTCGCCAAGCTCTTTGCTGCCAAACGTCGGCTTGTCAATATAAGTCATATCATCACAGTCAACTCCACGCTCCTTCATTGCTGCTTTAAGACGAGCGTCTACTTCCCATCCGTTTGTCCCTTTAATACAGTGAGCTACCGGAAGCTTTCTTCCCTCCTGAGTATTCAGATAGTTTTCATCATGCGTATCCCTTGTGAATATCACGTCATCATATTTTCCTGACCTGATTTCATCTGCAATAACATTTGTTGCCACGTTACACTCCTTGTTTCCAAGAACTCCTGTAATAAAGTCATTCTGTGCATCCACTACTACTAAAATTTTCTTTGCCATAATCATTTCCTCCTACATCATATAATCATCATTTGTTGCATCCATAAGGATTTTTCCAAGCTGCTTTAAATCCTTCCACATCCATCGCGGAACCAGATCCCTGACTTTGTCATAATCTTTCTTATACAGCAAATCTCTGATCATTGTACTTGAAATCTCAATATCGCTTCTGCCAAGGTTTCTGATGGTCACATTCTTTAAAATATCATCTGTAAACCAGTTTTCCGCAATCTTCGGGTCGTCGTTGTAATAGAATGTAAAGCTTTTCTCTCCAATTTCATTAGCTATGTTGTAATAGAAGAAAGAACCCCATTCCTTTACATATTGAGCTGCATCCTCCATGCTCCAGTCTGATAATGTCATAACCTTTACATCTGCACCGCTTAAATCCTCTTCCTGCAGTACGTTTTCAACAAGTCTTTTTCTGTATTCGATTGGAAACGGATTTCTCTTTGTATAGCTTTTGTTTGCACTGCCTATCACAACAAGCAGATTTTCGCACTCCGATGCGGCCTGTTTTATCATGTTCAGGTGTCCGTTATGGAATGGCTGTGCCCTTGTGAGTATCACACCGTTTTTATATTTCTTATGCACTTTAACCAGTTTACGTTCATCCATGTTAAGGTCAACATATCTGTACACAGCAGCCGGTTTTCTTCCGACAATAGGTCTCTGCGACCTGTCAAGTGAAACAAGCTGTCCTGCAATCTTCTCACGGAACACCTTTGGATGAACTTCCTTTCCTGAAAGAACCTCAAACACCTTAAGCAGGTCCGGAATGGTAAACTCACGCGGCACAAGGTTAAACATAATGCCTGTATACTCAGCCTTATTCCTTATCCTCATAAGTCCTTCCAGTATAATCTGGTCATGGTCAAAAGCAAGCTTTTCGTCTGATACGCTGACCGGAACAAAGTTTTCCACTGTGATTACACCATTTTTAAATTTCTCAGACCTGAGGGAGTATTCAATTTTAATCAAGTCGTTTGCAAACTCAAGTTTTTCATCTGCAAATTTCACATCGAACCATCTGGCATCCTTTGCGTCATCACCCGCAACGGCAGACTGCTCATATCCATATGGAAGCAGTGCAATGTATGCAATATCAATAATTCTCATACGAGGGTCCCTGTCCGGCTGGCTCATGGTATAGAGCTGCTCAAGATAAATGTCTGTAAGACCTGTTTCCTCTTTAAGCTCCCTGCACGCTGCTTCATATGCTGATTCCTTTATGTTAATAAATCCGCCTGGAAGCGCCCATTTGTCTATCTCCGGATGAGCCTTTCTCTTTATCAGAAGCACCTGCATACAGCTTAAGTCTTCCTTCATACGAAGCACCATCATGTCAACTGTAACCGATGGTCTGTCATAATCGCCCGGCTTATATTCTGCTAAAAACTCCCGTTCTGTTAATCCATTTACATCTACTTTATTCATGTGTTTAACTCCTATAATTACTTTCTGCGTTTCTTATATTTACTTTATGTGCTTATTATAGTAACTCTTAGTAACTATGTCAAGTGCTTTATAGAATTAAATATAATTTTTGCAAATTTATTATGCTTCCACAACCTGTCTGCAGGAGATGCTAATATATAAGCTCAAAAAAAGGGGATGTGAAAAAACTCGATTGAGTTTTTTCACATCCTCTTCCATTTTCTGTGTTTCATGTGCATAAATCTACAGTATCTAAACAGCTTCGCTATACATCAGGCAATTTCTTCGGAGTTACGCTTTATCTGATTCACTATCTCCATTATCTGTTTTGCGGTACTCATATCATCTTTGAAAAGAGTTGTGATACTTCCAACTGATTTAAATGGTTCACCCATCAATACTTTATTATCTTCGATATTTCCATTTGCTACTATATAGTCCACTATCAGATTTACGAATCTCATCTGATTTATGTTCAAGCGCTCTTCTGACATAAAACAACTGAAGGCTTCGTTTACTGCCGCTCTATCTACACCGACTATTTTTCGTACTAATCTGCCTATCGGTGTCTCTCCGTATTCCTTTATATAATCTTCCTTTGAACCAAGCTCAGTCCACAGAATTCGTTCCAATTCCCTTAGATCCGTTTCTGTCAGCTTTTTGTTGTTTTTCAGCTTATACACTGACAATTTGTCACTATGCTCTTTCAGGTAAAATTCGACTTTTTTACGATAATTTTTCAAGTCATTTCCGCCATATAAAGGTTCACCCGGTGTACCATCTGTTATAGAGTCCGTGAAATTTGTATAGTATATTGGCCGTACCTGTCTGTCAAGGTACTGCAACAGACCTCTTAAAGCTTCTCTTACTGTATCAAGCTCTATTATAGTGACTTTATCCCAAAATTCATTTGTCTGGACCTTTTCGATAATCTCCTTTTTCTTTTCCACCTGTGGGATTGAGTATTTGGCAGACAGCTTTTCTGCGGTCTGAACCACTATATTCACCGGACTTTGTATGCTTTTGCTTTGCAACAGTCCAAGATCTATACTGTATACCAGATAGTCAAATCTTCGCGCCAGCTCATCTTCCTTTTTAGGCCTGATAAGAGGTGCAATATGCTCCCTGATATCCGAAATCTCTATTGTCTCCAGATTATCCCACGATGATGAAGCCCTGAAAAACTCTACATAACGCAGATGTCTTTTCACCATAAAGCTATCGTCATTTAAGCTAATTACATCTTCCTTTAAATCATCCACAAGGCTTTTTCTGTAATCTGCGTATACCTCATCACTACTGTATACCGGTGCCTGAAGCTCTCTGACAATCTGGGCTTTTGTGTTATATATTTTCTCATTGAGTGATTCTGTTATGCCATTCTCCGCTCCATTTTTGTTCACGCGGAAATATTCAAAATTGTTACAGAAATCAAATATAAGAAATCTTTCTTTGTCCATACCCTCTCCAAGCAGATTAGAGCAAAGCCTGGTTCCCCTTCCAATCATCTGCCAGAACTTGGCATAGCTTTTTACCTTCTTAAAAAATACAAGATTCAAAATCTCCGGAATATCTATTCCTGTGTCGAGCATATCAACAGATACTGCTATCTGTGGCATTTTATCACTTGTGCTAAACTCATCTATCAATGAATCACTGTACTTTATACTATAATCTATCCGCTTTATGAAGTCTCCTCCATATTCCGGAAAAAGCTTATTGAAACGCTCGACTATTGCCTGCGCATGCAAAGAGTTTTTGGCAAAAATTATTGTCTTGCCAAGCTTGTCTCCACCCTCAATTTTTAAGCCCTTTTCCATAAGCTCTCTTAAAACCTTATCAATTGTATCCGCGTTAAAAAGCCATGTATTTACGGCCTCTCCTGATATATCATCACCTACAGTGTCATCATCAGAAAATGTATCCTCATACTCTTCTTTTTCCTCATCTGACAGCTCATCATAGTGAATACCGCTTTCCATTATTTTTGACTTATATTCCAGTGTAGAATAATTGACCAGATAGCCCTCTTCCACCGCTTTTTCAAGCTCATACGCAAATGTCGGAACTCCTCTTTCAAGGTCAAAGACTCCATATGTGTTTTTGTCGATTTCATTTTTTGGAGTGGCAGTCATACCAAGTAACATCGCATCAAAATACTCAAATATTTCCTGATATTTTTTGTAAATGCTGCGGTGTACTTCATCGCAGATTATGAGCTGAAAATGCCCCGGACTAAAGAGCTTCTCACCATATTTGTTTTTCCTCTCATCTATGGCATTCATCATCGTCGGATATGTAGAAAAAATCATCCTGCATGACTCAGGGTCGTCTTTATTGTCAAGCAGATTACAGCATGATAAATCAGGAAGCAGATTCGTATAATTGTTTTTTGCCTGCTTCACAAGAGCTTTTCTGTCTGCGAGGAACAGAATATTTTTCACATAATTGTGACGCCTTAATACATCAACAATACTAATGCTCACTCTTGTCTTTCCTGAACCTGTGGCCTGCACTATAAGCATCTTGCGGTGCTTATTTGTGATGGCATCACAGACTGCGGTTACAGCCTCTTTCTGATACGGTCTGTTGGTAATATCATCGCTTATCCGTATATTTTCAAGCGGAATCCTTGAAGTGCGTCCATCCATCTCAAGCTGCAGCTCTTCCTGTGTGAAAAAGCCTGAAACCTCACGCCTTGGATATCCCATATAATCATTCGTATAGAAAAATTCAAATCCATTTGTTATGAAAATAAGAGGGCGTCTATTGTATTTATTCTGCAAACAGTCAGCATACAGCTTCGCCTGCTGGCTTCCTACCATAGCATCCACAGAAGCCTTTTTAGCCTCCACTACAGCAAGTGGCAGATTATCCTTTCCCCAAAGAACATAATCCACATACCCTGTTCCTGTGCTGTTTGGCATTCCTGTAACCGGCTCCTCCTCCGTGACATTTCTGCCAATAACCCATCCTGCCTCCTTTAAGGCAACATCTATATATCTCTTGCGGGTTTCTGCCTCGCTTATCGTATCTACATGGAACTCCCTTGTCTTTACATTCTGACTACGCTTCTTTGCCATCTGCTCGCGGAGCTCTTCATTCTCCTTCAATACGCTCTCGAGCTTTTTATCCTTACTGCTTAAGCCCTCATACAGCTTCATGAGCTCATCAGCCTTTATACGCTTTTCATTACCGCTTGCAAGAATCGACTCATCATATGTCTTCTCATCGTATTCCCTCGAATATGAATAATCAATCCAATCGCAAAACTCAAACAAATCACGAAGCGCTATTATTGCTTCATCCCTGCCTATATTGTTGTTGGTATGAACTGCAACATTTCCCAGATGAATGGTATATTTGAGCATTGGAAACAGCCTTGGCTCAATTATCCTTCTAAATGTTGGCTCATGAATAAGACTCGATACATTATCTCTGTACGGAAGCGAAAGCTCCGCGTCATATGAGAAAACAAACCTCACTGCAAGCTCAAGTGCACGCCTCGACAAAATGGCACAAGTGGCCGGTGAAATGGATAAACTTTTTTCTGCTTCAACTGCCTGCTTTGCAAAATCTGCGTATTCTTCTTTCTTTAAAAGGTAATCAAAATTAGTTTCCATGTAATCACCCCTTTTATCTTTCTACAAGCACTTTGCATCTCTTCCTGCAAAATGCAATTCCATAATACATGATATTCTGTCTGTCATTATTTAACAGATATTCCTGATATCTTCTATCCTTTATCTGTTTCAGAGCTTTTTCACAGGATTTTTCCATAGCTTTAAAATCTTTTGTGTATTTAAGCTCTGCAATAATTCCTTCATCCGGATCATCTGTCTCCACAATAATATCTGCAAAGCCCTCTCCTGCCTCAACATTTGACTTTACCAGCCAGTCCTCATTGCCACTCAAAATGCCAATAAGCAGATTATGATAGGAGCTTTCCTTTTCCTCATTTCTCGCTTTTGTGTCAAAAACGCTCACCGAATTGCTCAGCACCTTGTTTAAATACATTTCCATTATCTGTGTATTTCCATCTTTGAAAGCCTTCCAAAAGTCCTGCAACTGCTCGGTATTGGAAAATATTTTATTCCTGAACCACTCCTGTATCTGCAGCTTAAATACTTCTTTAATCTCCTTGTTCGGAATTACAAGGCTATATTTTTTGTCCTCACTTATCTTTGTATATGTCAGATAACCTGTTGTAAACAGAACACTCCATAGATTATCAATATTATTGTCTATTTCGTCATAGGTCATATCCAGACGGATTTGCTTGTCTATAGCTTCTCCCGCGATTAAACGCTCAATTTCATCTCTGGTTGTCTTACCAGCCTTATCTATAAACCTCTTAACAAGCTCATTTCCGCTTGTATTAATCCAATACGCTTCCGGTCCTGCCATTGGATCATCTTTTATCCGGTCAACATGATTGATTACATCCCACGGACAGTATACATCGACATTTCCGAAATGATAACCATCATACCATTCCTTTGTCTCCGCAAACCTGTTTTCCACATGATAAAATGCCAGCAAACGCTCTACTTCATCATCCGTAAATCCAAAGTGTTCATCAAATCTTGTATCAGTAATAGATAAAATCTTGAAATTATTCAATCCTGTAAAAATACTTTCTTTTGAAACACGAAGACAACCTGTTAAGACAGCAAAATCCAATGCCTCATTTGTCTTTAATGCTTTTCCGAATATGGCACGTATCAAAGAAACCATCTCTTTATAATAGCCATTTTGAAATGCCTTATCCAGTGGAACATCATATTCATCTATTAAAATAACCGTTTTTCTGCCATGATGCTTATATAACAGCTCAGATAAAGTTTGAAGCGAAGCATACAGTGCCTCATCTCTCATTTCATATCTGCCATCCTCTAATCGAATTAAAGAAGCATACGTCGACTTATCGTCAATGTCCAGCCTGTCACTATTCTTCAAATATACAAATCTCTTAGCTTCCTTTGCAATTATCTCTATCATCTGATACTTTGCAGCTTGAAAATCTAGTCCTTCCACATTCTTTAAAGACAGAAATATCACAGGATATTTACCCATATTATCATCACACATTTTTTTGTTGTGCGATATATAAAGACCATCAAATAATTCAGAAGCTGCTCCAATTTCAAAGAAAGATTTGAGCATACTCATGTTGAGAGTCTTGCCAAAACGACGCGGTCTGGTAAAAAGGTTGACTTTTCCCCGGCTGTCAACCAACTGTTCAATCAGCTTTGTCTTATCGACATAGTAATATCCGTCTGAACGGATCTCATCAAAGCTCTCTATTCCCACCGGTAGTTTAATTGATTCTGTCATGCTTGCTCATCTCCTTCCCTGATAAAAATAAGTGTGTAAATATAGGTTTATTATAGCATATATTGGAGCGAAGGTCATAGTATCAAATTTTGATTTGTTGACTTGGTGGACAAAGTC
>ULVR01005364.1_pt1 | contig 15622 bp, 10 predicted proteins | sample 1959601 | NCBI WGS metagenome assembly ULVR01 (sample SAMEA4835791, study PRJEB28245) | human gut metagenome | biome: gut microbiome; material: fecal sample | place: Denmark | collected 2008
TAAGGACTGCCTGTACATCACCCAGGGCACCAAGGAAGTGACCTTTGCTTCCGCCGACCCGGAGCACCCCGCCAAGTTCTACATGGTGTCGGCTCCGGCACACTGCGCCTACGAGACCCGTCTGATCAAGATGGCCGATGCCAACCATCGGCCTCTGGGCAGCGTGGAGACCTGCAACAAGCGCACGATCAACCAGTTCATCCATCCGGATGTGCTGAAGACCTGCCAGCTGAGCATGGGCATGACCGCACTGGACCCGGGTTCCAACTGGAACACCATGCCCAGCCACACCCATGAACGGCGCATGGAAATCTACACCTACTTTGAAGTGCCGGAGGGACAGGTCGTGTTCCACATGTGCGGCGAGCCTACCCAGACCCGCCACATCGTGATGCACAACGAGGACGCTGTCATCAGCCCCTCCTGGAGCATCCACAGCGGTGTGGGCACCTCCAACTACACCTTTATCTGGGCTATGGGCGGCGAGAACATGGAGTTTGACGACATGGACAACATCGCCACCACAGACCTGCGCTGAGCAAACCTTACTGCCCCGCATCGGCACTCCCGGTGCGGGGCTTTTTCAAAAAAGGAGAACTACAATGGATCTTTCTGCATTTGACCTGAAGGGCAAAGTTGCCCTGATCACCGGCGGTGCCCACGGCATCGGCTTCTCCATTGCCGAGGGCATGGCAAAGTGCGGTGCCACCGTCTGCTTCAACTGCTCCAACGAGGGCAGCCTGGAAAAGGGCCTGGCCGCTTACAAGGCTGCCGGCATCGACGCCCACGGCTATGTGGCCGACGTGACCGATGAGGCCGCTGTGAATGCCATGATCGCCCAGATCAAGGCCGACGTCGGCCCCGTGGACATTCTGGTGAACAACGCCGGCCTGATGAAGCGCATCCCCATGATCGAGATGAGCCACACTGATTTCATGCGGGTCATCGACGTGCATGTGGGCGGTGCCTTCAACTGCTCCAAGGCCGTTCTGCCCGACATGATCGCCAAGCGCGAGGGCAAGATCATCAACATCTGCTCCATGATGAGTGAGCTGGGCCGCGAGACCGTGTCTGCCTATGCTTCCGCCAAGGGCGCTCTGAAGATGCTCACCCGCAACATCGCTTCCGAGTACGGCGAGTACAACATCCAGTGCAACGGCATGGGCCCCGGCTACATCGCCACCGCCCAGACCGCTCCCCTGCGCGAGACCCAGCCGGACGGCAGCCGCCACCCCTTCGACACCTTCATCTGCGCCAAGACCCCTGCCGGACGCTGGGGTGACCCGGAGGATATGGTGGGCCCCTGCGTGTTCCTGGCCAGCCATGCTTCTGACTTCGTCAACGGCCAGATCCTGTACGCCGACGGCGGCATCCTGGCTTACATCGGCCGTCAGCCCAAGTAACCCCGTCCTTTAAAACAAACAGAAAGCCGCCCGGAAACGTTCTCAGACGCTTCCGGGCGGCTTTTCTTGTGGTCGAGCAGAGCTGGACAAATCCGAACTATTTCCTGCCAATTCATCGGCAGCCAAAGTATCCTCGAAGCGGACGGTTTGAGAGCCGTCTTTATAATTGAACGTGATCAGCATTCTGTCATCGTAGAGGAAAATGGCGTTCACAAAGATCTCAATCAGTGCCTTGCGCTGCTTTTGCTGCGATACATCGAACTTTCTGAATTTCATCAACCAGAATCGGATGAAGTCAGCATTAAAGGAAGGCTTTCTTAGCTTTTCGTCAGCAATTTTGGCGGTCAGTTCATCCTTTTGCGCTTCCAGCGCATCCAAACGCTCTTTGGTCGTCCGTGTGAACAAGCCTTCCTCGATTGCTTTCATCAGGTTGTCCAGTTTTCGGTCCACTTCCCGGAGCTGTTTTTCCAGCAGAGGGATCGCGGTATTCTCCTGATTTTGGAAATCCATGACCAGCTGAACGATTCGTTCAATCACTGCATCATCCTGAATCAGCTTCATCGTCTCCTGAACGACCAGATTTTCCAACCACTCCTTCTGTACGGTTTTCTTGTTACAGCCTTTCTTCTTTTTGGCAGTGGCACATTTATAATAATAGTAGGTTCGCCCGGTAGCGCTTGTTCCGCTCTCGCCGAACATCAATGCCCCGCACTTACCGCAGAACAGCTTTGTGGTCAACAAATATTCCTCATCTGCCTTTCCGCGAGCCGGAGCACGTTTGTTTTTCTCCATACGTTTTTGCACACGGTCAAACAAATCCTTGGGAACGATGGCTGGAATTGCATCCGGGACAACGGTATCCCGGAAAGAAAGTTCTCCAATATAGCGGCGGTTCTTTAACATGGTGTTCATGCTGCTGCACGTCAGCTTTCCACCCAGCATATTACGAACCCCTTTTTCGTTGAGGTAGTTCATGATCTCAACGATTTTTTCACCGTTGTCGTACCGCTGAAAAGCCTCCAATACAAGCGGTGAAATCAGCGGGTCGATGCGATAGAACTTATCTGCGTCGATTTTATAGCCAATCGTTCCTGTGCCGCCTGTGCATTTGCCTTTCAGCGCATTTTCGGTCTGGCCACGAATGACTTTTTCGGAAAGTTCCGCCGAATAGTATTCTGCCATACCCTCCAGCAGCGTCTCCACCAGAATGCCCTGCGAGCCTTCTGCAATCGGCTCCATGACCGATATCAGATGGACATTGTTCTTTTTCAGAATCATCTTGTAGTTTGCACTGTCAAAGCGATTCCGAGCGAAACGGTCAAATTTCCAAACCAAAACGATTTCAAACAACTTTTTATTGCTGTCCCGAATCATCTGTTGAAAATCCGGTCGATTGTCTGTTTTGGCAGAAAGTGCACGGTCGATATAGTGCCTGACCACTGTAATGCCGTTTCTTTCAGCATATGCTGTGCATTCCCGAATCTGGCCCTCAATGGATTCTTCACGCTGGTTGTCACTGGAATAGCGAGCGTAGATCACAGCATTCATGGAAAGCACCTCACTTTTACACATCATTGAACGAATGTACGTTTATTCAAGGCTGTTCTTCGTATAATGTATATACCATATTTTGCAAGGGAATGCAAGCTGTGTTTTTACTTGGATTCTTTGCTCTTTAATGTGCTCTTCCGATACTGCATCGGGCTCTGGCCGGTGGCCTTGGCAAAGCGGGTGGAGAAGTTACTGGCATCCCCGAAGCCTGCTTCCTGTGCGATCTCACTGATGCTGTGGTCGGTGAGCACCAGCAGCTCTTTTGCCTGTGTGATGCGGAAGTTGACCAGATAATTGTACGGCGTTGTGCCCATGTACCGCCGGAACAGGCGCAGAAAATAACTCTTGCTCATGTGCGCACTTGACAGCAGATCGGCAAGGGAAAGTTCCTGCCGGTAGTTCTTGCGCAGGGTCTCTGCCGCCTGCAGGATCAGCTGGCGGTTGGTGGTCATCTCCGCCTGCGCAAACAGGCTCTGTGCACAGAGGGCAAGCATCTCGTGCAGGGCAAGACCTGTCTGCACCATGCTGTCCACCGTGCCAAGCTCCATCTGCTCCAGAACAAGTTCAAACAATTCCTGCATCCTGACCCCGGTCAATTGGACCGGGGTCAGTTTTTTGTCCGGCAGAAGCAGCGGCTCCATGGCCGCAACACCGGCACCGTCCAGATGCACCCAGTAGTGGTGCCAGCAGCTCTGCCCCGGTGCGGTGCAGTAGCTCTGTGCCGTGCGGCAGTTGAGCAGCAGTGCCTGCCCGGTCTCCAGCACGACATGGTTCCCATCCTGCTCGATGAGACCGGCACCCCGGAGGGTGTAGAACAGGATATAGCTTTCTTTATCGGTGCGGGCGGTGGAGAACCGCTGTTGTGCATAGAATAGCCCCGCCTCGGTGCAGGAATAGGACTGTGCACGCTCCGCTTCGCTGAGCGTCGTGCGCTTCCAGATGCTTTCCGGGGTCACATCCATGTTGTAAGTCAGCATTTTTCTCCCACCTTTCTGCTTCCAGTATAGCGGCTTTTACCCTGTGATGCAAGAGTGGACTTTTCACAAAGAATGCGTCACCTTTGCGGATGGAATCCGCCTTTCCGGGCCGCTATACTGGTACCGGAAAGAGACAGAAGGAGGCGCACTATGCACGAAAAATTTCTCGCCATCGACATCGGCGCATCGTCCGGGCGGCATATCATCGGCTGGATGGAGGACGGGACCTTGCAGACCGAGGAAGTCTACCGCTTCCCGAACAGTGTCCGGCGGGTGGACGGCCACCTGGAATGGGACATCGACAGCCTGTTTGCCAACGTGAAACAGGGCATCAAAGCGGCTTTTGCAAAGTACCCCGCCATCAAAAGCCTGTCCATCGACACCTGGGCGGTGGACTACGTACTTTTGAAAAAGGAACAGCCCCTTTATCCGGTCTATGCTTACCGCGACGGCCGGACACAGGCCGTTCTGGATGAGGTGCACGGCATCCTCCCGTTTGAGAAGCTCTACGAGCGCACCGGCATCCAGTTTCAGCCATTCAACACGGTGTATCAGCTGTATGCGGACAAAAAAGCCGGGCGGCTGGCGCAGGCAGACGATTTCCTGATGATTCCGGAATATCTACTCTGGAAACTCTGCGGCGTCAAGGCCCGTGAGTACACCAACGCCACCTCCACCGGCCTTGTCAACGCCCAGATCAGAGAATACGACCCGGAGATCCTCTCTGCGCTGGGCTTGCCGGAAACCATGTTCCCGCCGCTGACCGCACCCGGCACGGTGCTGGGTCCGCTGAAGCCGGAGATCGCCTCCGAGGTGGGCGGGCAGACCAACGTGGTGCTGTGTGCCACCCACGACACTGCCAGCGCGGTGGAGGGCATCCCGATGGAGCAGGGGGAGGCACCGTTCCTTTCTTCCGGCACCTGGAGCCTGTTGGGTGTCAAACTGGCACAGCCGGTCACCACTCCAGAAAGCTGCAAAGCCAATTTCACAAATGAAGGCGGCGTGGGCTACATCCGCTATCTGAAAAACATCATGGGCTTGTGGATCATCCAGTGCGTGCAGAAGCAGCTGGGCATCTCCTTTGCGGAGATGGTGGAGCTGGCAAAGGCCAGCACCTACACCCGCATTTTTGATGTGAACGATGCGCGTTTCTCGGCTCCGCAGGATATGAGCGCGGAAATCAGAGCTGCCCTTGCTGAGACCGGTGCACCGCCTGCCACGGACGCTGACCTCATCAACTGCATCTATCATTCGCTGGCGTACTGCTACGGCGAAGCCTACCGTGAGATGGAAGCCGTCACCGGGCAGCACTGGGACAAGCTCTACATTGCAGGCGGCGGCGCCAAGAATGCCACCCTGAACGAGCTGACCGCCCATTATACCGGAAAACAGGTCGTGGCCCTGCCCATTGAGGCGACCGCCATCGGCAACCTGAAAATACAGATGAACATCCACTAAGGAGGACAAATTATGCTGGTTGAAACCAAAGCCCGCGTTGGCGTGTTCGCCATTGCGCTGGGTGCCTACCTGCCCCAGTTCCCGACCCTCGTGCCCGAATTTGAGCAGCAGTACGCTGCCTTCAAAAAGACCATCCCGGACACCGTGGAGGTCATCGACGGCGGCATCGTCACCACCAAAGAGCTGTCCATGGCGGCGGGTGATAAGTTCCGCGCTGCAGATGTGGACCTGGTGATCCTGCAGCTGCTGACCTACGCCACTTCCTACAACATGCTGCCTGCTGTGCGGGATCTGGATGTCCCGGTCGTGCTGGTGAACGTCCAGAAGAAGAAAGCCCCGGACTACGCCAACACCGATACGCCCACCTGGCTGGGTGAATTGTACGCCTGCGGTGCCGTGGGCGAGATGGTGGCCGATCTGGAGCGTGCCGGCAAGCGTCATGCCGTCATCACCGGTGTGGTAGAAGGCGGCGACCCGCAGGTGCAGGCCGAGATCGAGGACTGGTGCCGTGCGGCTCAGGTGCGCCGCCGTTTCCGCGACACCAATCTGGCCCAGATCGGCCGCCCGTATCCCGGTATGATGGACCTGTACATCGACGAAACGAATCTCTACAACCGGATGTGGCTGTATACCAAGCAGTTCGACTGGGAAAAGATGTGGGCCATCGCCGACAACATCACCGACGAAGCTGCCATCCGTGCCAAGGCAGAGGATATCCTGAATACCTTCGATATCGAAGGCGGCGGCACGGTGGAAAAGGTCTGGGAGATGGCAAAGTATGTCGTCGCCTTTGAGCAGTGGGTCAAGGACGAGAAGATCGCCTTCATCGCGTCGCATTACGATGGTTTTGCCAAGGGCAAGGCCGGTGTGCTGGACAGCATGCTGATCCCGGCCTTCTCCATGCTTATCAAGCAGGGCGTTGCCTGTGCCGTGGAGGGTGACATCAAGGTGGCTATGGCCATGTCCATCCTCAAGACCATTGCAGGCTGCGGCCAGCTGAGTGAGATGTACTCCATCGACTTTGACGAGGATATCTGCATCATCGGCCATTCCGGTTCCGGCGATGCCGACATTTCCGAGAAGAAGCCCACCATGAAGATCGTGCCGGTGTTCCACGGCAAGACCGGCGGCGGCTATCTGACCCAGTTCTATCCGCACCTTGGCCCCGTGACCTATCTGGGCATCACGCAGGACAAGGACGGTCACTTCAAGTTCGTGGTGGCCGAGGGCGTCAACGAGCCTGGCCCCATCTTCACCTTTGGTGACACCAACATGCGCACCCGCTTTACCTGCGGGGCACGGGAGTTCTGCAACCGCTGGAGCGAGGCAGGCCCCACCCATCACATGGCTGCTGCCGCCGGCCGCCACATCGATACCATCCTGAAGGTGGCAAAGATCTTCAATATTCCGGTGGACGTCATCACCCGATAAGCTGAGAGAAAAGAGAGGTATTTTATCATGGGCATTCTGGATATTGCAATCGTCAAGGGCTACATCCGCATGTGCAACGACGGCTGGCTGCAGGGCTGGCACGAGCGCAACGGCGGCAACCTGACCTACCGTATGAAGGAAGAGGAAGTGGCCGAGTGCCGTCCCTTCTTCAATGCACAGCCCGGTGAATGGGTCAACATGGGCGTGCAGGCCGACAACCTGGCCGGGGAGTATTTCATCACCACCGGTTCCGGCAAGTTCTTCCGCAATGTGGAGCCGGACCCCATCCACAGCATCGGCATCGTGGAGATCAATGACAAGGGCGACAGCTGGCGCATCGTCTGGGGCCTGGAAGGCGGCGCAAAGCCCACTTCCGAGTTCCCCAGCCACTTCATGAACCACAGCGTCCGCAAGGCGGCCACGAACGGCGCAAACCGCGTCATCTACCATTGCCATGCCACCAATGTCATCGCTCTGACCTACATTCTGCCCCTGACCGACCGCGACTTCTCCCGTGCTTTGTGGCAGAGCGCCACCGAGTGCCCGGTAGTCTTCCCGGAAGGTGTGGGCGTCTGCCCCTGGATGGTGCCCGGCGGTGCAGACATCGCCATGGCCACCAGCGAACTGATGAAGAAATATCAGGCAGCCATTTGGGCACAGCACGGCCTGTTCGTTTCCGGCCCGGATTTTGACATCGCCTTTGGTCTGGCTCACACCATCGAGAAGAGTGCCGAGATCTATGTCAAGGTGCTGAGCATGAGCGGCGGCCTCATCCGTCAGACCATCACCGATGATGACCTGCGCGCCATCGCCCGCGACTTCGGCGTGACCCTGAACGAGGAGTTCCTCGACTGATTTTCTTAATTACAGTGATGAGCCTTTCAAGAACAAGAAACGATTGATCGATAAGAAGGAGAATAAGAGATTATGAGTGTTTTCCGCGATGATTTCCTGTGGGGCGGTGCATGTGCAGCCAACCAGTTCGAGGGTGCCTGGGACGTGGACGGCAAAGGCCCCAGCGTACCGGATATGTGTACCAACGGCTCCCACACCAGCCCGAAGTGGGTGACCACCCACATCCACCCGGACCGCCTGTACCCCAGTCATGAAGCCATCGACTTCTACCACCACTACGAAGAGGACATTGCTCTGTTTGCGGAGATGGGCTTCAAGACCTTCCGCACCTCCATCAACTGGACCCGCATCTTCCCCACTGGCATGGAGAGCGAGCCCAACGAGAAGGGCCTGGAATTTTACGACCGCGTTTTTGACTGCTGCAAGAAGCACGGCATCGAGCCGCTGGTCACCATCAGCCACTACGAGCTGCCCTACGCTCTGGTGGAAAGGTACAACGGCTGGGCCAGCCGCGAGCTAATCGACTTCTACATGAACTACTGCAAAACCATCTTCGAGCGCTACAAGGACAAAGTCAAGTACTGGCTCACCTTCAACGAGATCAACACCGGCACCATGCCCATGGGCGGCATCCTGAACACCGGCACCATCCAGGGATACGAGGGTTCCACCGCCGATGTGCCAAACGACGAGCAGGCACGCTTCCAGGCCCTGCACAACATGTTCGTGGCCAGCGCCAGGGCTGTCAAGTATGCCCACGACAACTACCCCCAGTTCAAGATGGGCTGCATGATCTGCTTCATCACCAGCTATCCCATGACCTGTGACCCCGCCGACGTGGTGGCCAACCAGAAGCAGATGCAGATCATGAACTGGTTCTGTTCCGATATGCATGTGCGCGGTGAGTATCCCTATTATATGAAGCGTTTCTTCGCCGAGCACAACATCACCATCCATCAGGAGCCGGAGGATGCCGCCATCCTGAAGGCCGGCACCGTGGACTTCTACACCTTCAGCTACTACATGTCCAACTGCGTCACCACCCACAAGGACGCCGAGGACGTGGGCGGTAATATCGCCACCGGCAAGAAGAACCCCTACCTGAAAGCCAGCGACTGGGGCTGGCAGATCGACCCCATTGGCCTGCGCTACACCCTGAACGAGATCTACGATCGCTATCATCTGCCCATGATGGTAGTGGAAAACGGCCTGGGCGCTTACGATGTGAAGAGCGAGGACGGCAAGATCCACGACAGCTACCGCATCGACTACCTGCGCCAGCACATCGAGCAGATGGCCGAGGCCGTGAAGGACGGCGTGGATCTGATGGGTTACACCCCCTGGGGCTGCATCGACCTGGTGTCTGCGTCCACAGGTGAGATGGCAAAGCGCTATGGCTTTATCTACGTCAACAAATTTGATGACGGCACCGGCGACCTGAGCCGGGAGAAGAAGGACAGCTTCTACTGGTATAAGAAAGTCATCGCCTCCAATGGCGAGGATCTCTCCTGATTTTCTGGATCATCTCTGATATCGCGCGATTGTTGTAAAGCAGTTTTTCCAAAAAAATGAGATAGACGGCCCGAAAAGAGGCTGGCCTGTCTCATTTTTTAGTCGCATTCTGAAAGTGTTATGAAACAGAAACGACAAGAACAGCATCAAATTCCACCTTTTCTGTCTGGCTTCTGACCCGAAGAAGTCCTTTTCCAAATTATAACGAGACAAACTGAAAACGCATCCTTTTCTACGAAAAAAATCAGAACGATCGTATGCGTCAAACCTTAGTTGCTCCGCAATATCCTGTTGAAAAATCTGTGGGAAGAATTTGACATTTTAAGGTTGCTTTTCAACGCGCACAAAACAAAGCGATGCCCCTTGTCAGTAACAAAGGGCATCGTTGATTATAGTTTTTTAGAACAGCTGTATGGTTACTTCACTCTTCAAGCCTTGTGGCTCGGTGGGCATATACTGCCCCAGAAAATCATTCATCCGGCGGCCAAGGGTGGTGTTCACCTCGATTTCCAACAAATTCTCCCCGGTGTGCAGGGAACCGGAGATTGCATAGCGGTAAGGAGGGCAGATCCGTACACCGCAGTCCGTCCCGTTCACTCGGACGATTGCACCTTCCTGTGCCGTCAGGGCCAGCACGGCGGGCCGTGCGGCCTGTGCTTCGTTCAGCGTAAAGCGGAATGCATACCGTGCCCGGCCTGCAAACGCGATGCAGCCCGGCAGACGGTGCAGAGAGAGCAGTTTTTCCAGCGGGAGCGGGGCACCATATTCGGCACAGCCAGTGTCGGCATCGGCCAGCGAAACAGTGCATGCTGTCAAATGAATGCAGTCCGCCGGAACACCGGCAGGCAGAGCCGCCACCGCCTGCACCTGCAATGCAGTCGGGTCATCCGGCACCAGAATGCAGCGGGATTCATAAGGAGCCAGTGTCAGAGCAAAGGCATCCGGTGCTGCCGTCACAACGTTGGCAAAGGCATCGTATACAAAGGCTGCACCGGGCTTTGCACCGGTCACAGTGGTGCAAAGCGGCTGCGTGCCCTCATTCGTGAAGAAGTAGACATCACCGTCTGCCTGCCGAGCGTGGTAGTATCGCAGATATGGTGCCGCTGCGCTCAGATGCAGCGCAGGGATACTGTCTGCCGTAAGCGTCTCCACCAGCGCATCCAGCGTGGTGACGACCGCATGTTCCAGTACCGGTGCCGGACCGCCTTCACAGCAGCGAATGGGCAGACCGCCCACAAAATAAACTTTGACCCCAGCATCCAGATAGCGCTGTACATTCTCCAGCAGTGCAACAGGCAGCGCCTCGGCGTACGGGATGACCAGCGCGCGGAACTGCATGCCGTTCAGGTGCAGCGCACCATCCTTCGCGGTGTCCGCTTTCAACACCTCACAGGGCACCAGCTCATAGTCGATACCATTGCGGGCCAGCCGGGCCGCTGGTTTCTGGGTGAGCATAAACTCGCCGCTCCATTCGGCTTCGGCCTGATACAGCAGCGCCACCGGAGCCACATGGGTGCCAGACAGCACTGCGGACATCCGGTTGAGGTAGTTGGCTACCTGCCGGAATTCCGGATATTGCGGATTATGGCCGTGGGCATAGAAATGCGGCGGGCAGTCCGGGTCCGGGAAGGGTGCCGCGTTGAAGGCGTGCGGCACAAACTGATTGATGCCGCGCACCAGCATATAGTCCGACAGCCACTTGCACAGGCGGTTGCCTTCGCCCCAGCCATAGGCACCGAACAGCTCACACATGGCACGGCCTTTCTTGGCAGGGTCCAAGTGGGCCAGACTTGCCCCCAGCTTGCCCAACATATAGGTAAAAAACTCGCCGTCCCAGCCGGGGCTGTGCATGCCCTTGAACATTCCCTCATCCATACCGGGCAGCAGTTGCTGGATGACCACATCGATACCGGACATATCCTGATGCGCCATGGCGCGGTAGAAGTGCCCTGCACCATAGCCCAGACGAGCCGTGGCATTGTTGTCCTCGATGGTATGGCCGATGTGCTCGCAGTGGTGGGCATGGCACCAGGCCGCCAGAACACCATCAAAGTTGTCGCTGTACAGCTGGCTGACCAGATCCATATAGGTATACTGTGCCACATGAGCGCTCTCATCGCTGCTGTGCAGGAACAACAGCGGCAGCAACGCACGGATGTTCCCGGCAGCACGGTCTGTCAGAGCCGTTCCGGCCAGCTTTCCGGCCAGCAGGTTCTCCATGCCATCCCGCCAGGGCAGGTTCATGGCGCTGTTGTGGCCGATGGCGGCATCCTCCGCCCCGTGGATGTTGCCAAGCCGCGGCTCATCCGAGAAGAACCCGCACAGCGTTTTGCCAAACTCCTCCCCGAAGTGGGCATAGATCGGCTCATAGACGGTATCCAGCAGTACCTTGGTCGCCGCCGAATCCAGCGGGTTCAGATAGCCTTCCGTCTGTTTCTCGCCGCCCTTGTAGCTGACAGTGATGACGTTCAGAGTCCACTGTCCATCCGGCAGGTCAAAATCCACGGCCACGCAGGGACCTTCCTTGGGGTTGCCGGGCAGCGGCTGGCCCATGGAGGAAAGCATGATCTCCCCCGTACGGGCATCTTCAAAAGTATAAACTTTGTCCGTCAAGTCGATGGTTGTGGTCGGGTCAATGGTTTCAAACGCGGTTTTGCGGCTCAGGGTCACAGCCAGGATTTTGTCACGCGGGTCGCGGAGGGCATACTTGAGAACAGCGGTCATGTTCTCCATCGGGCCGGCATAATCCAGCGTTTTGCAGCAGAGAAACTTTTTGCACAGCTCCGGGTGCTCCCGCTTGACCGCACCATCCGCAAAACCGGTGGGAAAGTGGCTGTCATCCAGGATCCACATCTCCATACCCGTGCGCTTTGCTTCGTCCAGCAGCAGGGCCAGATCCCGGAACCAGCCCGGACCGTTGAAATCCTTGTGCGGACGGGCTTCCACACAGAAGCCGCCGATGCCGCTTTCGCGGATCTTCTGCACCTCGCGGCGCAGTTCTTCTTCACTCTCTACGCCATGCACCCACAAAAAGGGATACAGGGCATTGGGGGTCTGTCCATGCAGGACATCACAAACGCTTTTCATGCTCGGGTCCTTTCCTTCCGTTTCACTCACTCTGAACATAGCACAGCACCCGTCCCTTTTGCAAGAGGCAGGTGCCATGCGGGAAATATTACGCTTTTTCGTCCGCGCTGGTCACAGCATAACTGCCGATTGCAGAAACCACAAACGCAATGGCTGCGCAGATCAGGAAGCCCCAGAAGCTGATATCCAGACCTGCGGGGTTGATCATGGACGGGATACGGAAGATGCCGTCACCGCCCCAAGTGTAGAACTTGATGCCCAGGATACCACCGATGACACCGGCAACGCCGCCACCCACGAAGGCGCAGATAAACCGCTTGAAGTTGGTCAGGGCCACGGTATAGATGACCGGCTCGGTGATGCCGCACAGAGCAGAAGCCATGGTGCCGAATGCCGTTGCGCGGGTCTCACCATCCTTCACCTTGAGTGCGTAGCCCAGAGCCACACCAGCCAGTGCCCAGACGGTCAGGCCCAAGATGGCGTTGACCGGGCAGTAACCCAGGGTGGTAAGGTTGTTGAGGATGATGGGGAGTATGGCTGAATGGACACCCATCATGACGAACAGCTGCCAGAACGCGCCCAGAACACCGCCGCAGACCACAGGCACCGCATTGTACAGCGCGTTGACACCGGTAGCCAGAGCATTGGAAACGCCTGCCATGACCGGGCCGACCACCAGCAGGGTGAGCGGCAGCGTGATGACCAGCACCGCAGTCGGCACGAACATCAATTGCAGCATCTGCGGGATGATCTTTTTCGCAGCCTTTTCGATCCAGCTTGCCACAAAGACGGCCAGCAGGATGGGCAGCAGGGTCTGGGAGTAATCCAGCATCGTGACCTTGAGGCCGAAGAAGGTAAGCGTTTCCTCCGCGCCCACGAAAGCAGTCAGCTTCGGGTACAGCATCGCTGCGCCGATGACAGCAGCGGTATAAGGATTCATGCCAAAGACCTTGCCGGCCGAGAAACCGACGATGATGGGCATAAAGTACATCAGCGCATCGGCCGCTGCATACAGGATCAGGTAAATGCCGTTGTCACTGGTGAGCACACCGAAGGTGGTCAGGATGGTCAGAAAGCCCTTGATGATACCACCGGCGGCCATGGGTGCGATCATGGGCAGGATGCAGCCGGAAATGGCCTTGAAGAACTTGTTGAAGAAGCTGTCCTTCTTGACCACACGCATGCTTTCGGCCTTGGCCTTGCCGGCAGCCATGGCATCCTCCGTCAGGCCCAGCTTTGCCTTGACGACGGGGCACAGGTCAGAGACATAAGTACCGATGGGGATCTGGTACTGTCCTGCACCGTGCACAACGCTCATCACGCCTTTGATTTTTTTGACCTCGTCATCCTTGACGATGCTCTCGTCTGCCAGCACAAAGCGCAGACGGGTCATGCAGTTCGTCACACTGACAATGTTCTCTTTGCCGCCGACTGCCGCGATCAGCTCACCGGCAAATTGATCGTAGTCTTTTCTTGCCATGATCTTGTTCTCCTTCTCTTTGACATCTTCCAAAATACGCACAAAAACTTGACACAGCTGGCATTTCATTATATGCTTGTGTCCAAATCGTACCTGTATTGTACCGTATCCGGCACGGTGTCACAATCTCAAAAGCAAACTCCGGTGCTGACAAAATCAAACTTTTCGTCGAACGATACTGGCAAAGTTTAAGACACTCACTGACAAAATCAAACCTTTTGGGAGGTATCTGCCATGCTGGCGCGTGAGGCATTCCGGGAAATGCTCTTTCCCCTCAGTGAAAAAGAACTGCACTACCGGGAGCACCCGGAGGATTCTCTGATCTATTTCAAAAATTTCCGGTATGAGGGCGAAGCGACTGTTGTGACGGGTGCGGACAACAGCGATGAGATCCTGTTTTTTCCGTCCCCTAAAAAACAGGCGGCCTCCAATCTGCATGGTGTGATCTCCCCAAAAATTGCGCCCCGCGTGCTGGAGGGAGGCAATCTGGCCTTTAACAAGCAGACCCGTTTTGGCATGGTGCCGCTGCACCGCCACACCTACATTGAAATGAACTATGTGTACTCCGGCACCTGCGTGCAAGAGATCAACGGCCAGACGGTTGAGATGCACACCGGCGATGTGACCATTCTGGACCGGGATGTGGTGCACCGGGTGTTGCCCACCGGCGAAAACGACATCCTGCTCAACTGCCTGATGGGGCAGAATTATTTCAAGGCAAGCTTCATCGAGCGGCTTGCCGCCAGTGGAGCGGTGCCGCGGTTTCTTTCCAATGCGCTGAACGAGCGCAACGATCACGACCATTATCTGCTGTTTCATACGGAGCGGTCGTATATTTTCCGGGATCTGTTTGAGTGTGTGTTCTGCGAATATCTGGACCCCACCACCTGCACGGCGGGTGCGGTGGAGAATTATATGAGCCTGATCTTCATCGAGCTGGCACGCTGCTATCAGGGCAATCAGGAACACGAATACCACAAATCCAACAAGAACTACCTCACCGAAGTGCTGCAATACATGGATGACCACTGCATCGACTGCACACTGGAAAGCACCGCAGCGCATTTTGGCTTCCACCCCAATTACCTTTCTCGCATGGTCAAGGAGGGCACCGGCAGTGCCTTCAAGGATCTGGTATCGGATGGGCGGCTGTCCCGCGCCGCCTTCCTGCTGTTGACCACCGAAGCACCTATTAGTCAGATCGCCAACCAGTGTGGCTATTCCAACCAGAACTTCTTTTATAAAAAGTTTCAGGTGCGCTACGGCTGTACGCCAGCTGTATATCGTGCCACTGGCGGTGCCCTGGCAGAAGATATACGTTGAAAAGCAGAACAGTTTTTTATCCGAAACATAGACTTGAAATTTCAGTATGAATGGGTAAAAACTTATGGAAGTGTCCGCTATGCTGAAAGCTTCCAATTTTTTCTATAAGTCCTACTATTATTGCTTTACCACAATAAAATACTCAAAACCATCTTGACGCACCTTGCAAACCATGATACCCTTTGTCACAAATCACATTATCGCAAGATAAGAAATTGGCTCAACCGAAACTTCATATTTGCGATATGCAAGCCAACGATGTTGCCGATGCATTGAAAAGTTGGCTTGCTATGAAAAGTGGTGGTTCTCACCGTGATAACCACCACTTTCAGTGAGTGATTGCCCCCAAAAGAACGTACCGCCCCACAACACACCCGATCGTTTTGCCGCCGTTTCACCCGACAAAATCCTTCGCCTGTACTGCGTGGGCGGTCTTTTTCTTTTCCGGGAAGCTGTACCTTGAAAATTTCATGAGCCGTCCGAATGTGATACCGGCTTTCCGGCCAACGCCGCTGCACAAACAGGGGCAGGAACTGCGTTCGGAG
>ULVR01018879.1_pt1 | contig 15550 bp, 8 predicted proteins | sample 1959601 | NCBI WGS metagenome assembly ULVR01 (sample SAMEA4835791, study PRJEB28245) | human gut metagenome | biome: gut microbiome; material: fecal sample | place: Denmark | collected 2008
CATCCGCACCGGAGCAGAAATGCTTCGGTGCATTTTTGTTAATATCGCTTTTTTCAAAGCGCACAAACGGCGGCAACCATTGTGGTAGGCGGTCACCGCCGTTAATCCGATTTGAAAATCAGAAAAAAGCGTGCTTATATTGTGTTCCTGGCAGCGGGTGTTCTCCCGCTTTCCCCCGACCCAGCATCCCGGCTGGGAGGTTTCTGCCTATGAGGGTTGTACTTGATGGCGGGGTCTGTTGCATCCCTGCGGCTTTTGAGGCCGACCACAGTACAAAGAAGTAAATACTTCCACAGGAACAACATCTTCAATTTTCAAGGTACAACGACAAAAACCCCCAACCATTTCACAACGGTGGGGGTCTGGTGTACCTTGACAAAGGTCAAACTGTATTGTACACTGTTTAGGCGATAAACCAAACGGAAATTGGTTTATGACCATACAGATATGCAACACAGATTGTATTGCTTAGTACCACGTTACCCCACAACGCTGCTGCTGTTTTAGCCTTGTGGTTACTGGTTGCCAGATTGAATAAGGTGGCTTCCAGAGTGGAGTTCTTATCGGGACTATTATAAGCAGATTCAGAAGGGAAGTCAAGCGGCGGAAGTCGCTTGACTTCCCTTTTTTCTGCATAATAGGTTCTAAAAAAGATCGCTGTGTGAACCAGTTCTGGTGAGGTACAGAATCAATTCCTCGTCGGCCACTTCGTAGATCAGCAACCAATCCGGGGTGATGTGGCATTCTCGGCACCCTTTGAAGTTTCCGGTCAGCTCATGATCTCGATACTGTACAGGAAGTTCTTGCCCATCAGCTAGCATATCCACGACGGTTCCCATGAGGTTGATGTTATAACCGCGTTTAATGACGGCTTTGAGGTCTTTTTTGAATCTGCTGGTCCTGGCAATGCGATATTTACTCATCGTCCAGGTCCTCCAGAAGCTCTGCAAAAGAACCATACGTTTTCTTGTTCGGGTCGGACTTCATCCGCTGGACTTCTTCGACTGCCCCGATTGTGGTTGCATTGGGAGAGCCATAGCGAATGACATCCATCATATACCTAACGAGGTTTCCCTTGACGTTTTCCCCATGCCCAGACACAATGCTTTTATAAGCGTTGTATATATCGCGGTCCAGCGTGAAGGAACACGTTACTGTATTCGATTTGCCCATGTCGGCCTCCTTTGTTACTGTGATTACTAAGTAAACTTAGTTTGTACTATTAGTATATTCCAATTTGGCCTATTTGTCAATAGTTTTTTCGGTTGATTGGGAAAATTTTTTTGGACTTGCCGTTGTGAATAAGTGAAATGAATATGTCGAATTGTCGATCTAAATTGACTGTGCCTAATAGGCACAAAACAAAAAAACTGCCAGCCCGGGCAGGCTGGCAGTTCAGTTGTTTCCATCTTTCTTTTTTAGGTATTCGGCACGTACTTCCCGCAGCTTTTTGGCCCCAAACGCCCAATAGGGGCGAATCTGATCGCCGGTCATACCAGCTTCGCGGCACAGGCGCATTTCTCGCAAAACCCGAGGGGCGCATTTGTGCAGCTTGATGAGCTTTAGGCCGTAGGTGTCCGGCATGATGCCGTTGGCAATGCCGATCAGCAGTTCCCGCAACTGGTTTTTGTCGATGCCGTGAACAGGGTCCTCGTAGTACATGGGGGGCAACAAGCCCTGCTCTTTGGCCCAATCCCGCAGCTGATGCACACGGCGCTTCTTGATGATGTGCAGCGGCAAGGTTGGGTCATCGTAGCTGCTCTCATCGAAGCCCATGCGCATCCCCAGGCGCAGCTCGGTGAGCTTTGGCAGTCCCTCGTCGGTGTTGTACCCTTTGGCCAGATACGGCTCGATGTCCAGATCGTCCTCGATCCAGGCTGCCTTTTCTGCCTGCCATGCCAGGTCTATCGGTCTGCCGCCCAGCCTTGCCCGCTTTTCGGCTTTGGCCTTTTTTGCCAGGTAGATGATGCCGCCTTGGTGCGCATCGCGTCGGGCCTTTTTGTTTGCAGCCTGCGCAATCTGCCGCCCGGAGTAGCCAATCATCTTCAAGCCATCTGGCGGCGTTTCGGTTTCGGCAATGCACACCACCACCCGCAGCATCTTTTTGCGGCAGCCCGGTACGGGCACCCGCACCCAACTCCCAGGCTTCAGAGCGGAACTGCCTTTGTAGTCCTCCGGCACACCGAACCCGTATTCTTTGCCATTCGGCTTGAATTTGATAAACACCATCTTCATGCAAAAGTCACTCCCTGCTAATTATACCTGACGCCACCATGAGTGGCAACGACTGTACAAAGAAAAAAATCTTGAACTGCGGCAGCGTGCCTGCAGGAACTGAACTGCGGCGGCACCCGAGGATGCTTTTTTCGGGATTGTCGGAACTTTGCCGTGTATGCCTATCTCTGCCGGAGCTGCAGAAGCCCCATCAAGGCACACTTTTCCCCTGTAGTACTTTTCTTGTGGGGAATATTTCTTTCTTCTGTACTGTAGCTTGGGGTTAGTCTTATTACTGTTCCGCAGATTTCGACATACCCCTTTTACAAAAACTGTCATGACCTCTTGACAAGCACAGATCTCCTGTAGTATTTTGAAATTGGAAATGAGATTTGCTATGCTTGCCAGTAGCATCTCAATTTTTGGCCGCCGTGTTCCCGCACGGCGGTTTTCTTTTTTTGTGCGCAGATTGGCCCCTGGGAGCGCCTGTGTGATCGTTTCAGCTATCATGTACAAGTTATGCCTCCCTGCTCTGAAAGCGGCCTTGAGGAGCCTCCCAGCGGCCACCAGAGACTTGATGGCTGCTTGCACGGTGCTGATAGCCATGTGCAAAACATTTGCCATGTGTGAAAATGAGGGAAATGCCTTGCGTTGCCCATTGGAGCAGCGGCAGAGGTAGGCATACACGGCAAAGTCCCTCTTATTCAAGTTGAACGCTTCTACCGGCAGCTTGCCCCATGTGCCGGACAGCTGCCGGAGCTTGTACTGATTGGAGATTCTGCGGCCATTCCGATCTTGCCTTGCAGACACTACCAGCAGGCCCTTCTGTTCGAGTCCAGCCACGGCAGAGCGGATCGTATTCTCACTCAAACCGCATCTCTGTTGCATGGTGCTATTTCGGACGGTCACTGTGCCCAGACAGTTCTGGCAGTACGACAAAAATAAAAACACCATCAATTCTTTGGGCTTCAGCCCATAATCAAATAAGCTATTATAAATTTTTACAAACATAGTTATCTTCCTCCCAAAAAAGTAGCCCCAGGCAAATCTGTTGCCTGGGGCATAAACATTCTTTTTGTGCTTTTAGGGGTTAAATTTTCCGGGGTATAATGCCGCTGCCTCCCGGCGCGAGGCTCCCAGCTTGCGGCGTGGTTCTCTGGTTGCTGCAGGAGGCGTCTGTGCGGGTGCAAGGGAACTTCCCAATGCATGACGCAAAGAATCCGTACTGAGAAGTTTGATTTCCAGGTAGTCGTTCTCGCCGGTGGTATCCTGCTCCTGGGGAGCTAGTGACAAGTATTTCCAGTAGCCCTCAAGGTGGGTTTTCATAGGGGCATATCCGGCTTTCTCGACAATCCAGGTATCACGTTGGATGCGCACCATCTGAGCAGGGGACATCAGAGGACGGCCCATCAGCTGATGGCTGCTGGTGGTCTTGCCGTCAGATCGAGAGGAGGAGCCGGTCAGGATGGTCTCATCGCCTAGCATTTTGGATATGCTTGTAGCGGTATCCTGGGCTGATGGCGATACAAATGTATTGAGCAAAATTTGGCAGTTGTCTTTGATGATCTCGGTGACGTTTTTATCATATTTGAGCAGAAACTGGCTGTAGCTTTGCACCGCGACCAGGATGCGTCCGCCACGGCTTCGGATGGCAGAGAATAGGCTGGTGACGCCGGGAATTGCCGGAAAGTTGCCGAACTCATCCAGAAAATAGAAGAAGGGACGAGGACAATGCCCGCCCTGACGCTCGGCCAGGGCAATCAGATCGTCGGTCAGGAAACGGACGAACAACGATGCCAGGAAGTGCCTGGTCTCATTTTCATCGGGCGCGATCAGGAAGATCGCTGTAGGCCGTTCGATGAATTGTTCGGCATCCAGATCGTTGTCGTGTGTGCAGATCAGCTGCTCCAGCTCGGCATCGACGAATTTCAGCAGTTTGGACAGTGCCGAAGAAACGATATTGAGGGTGGTTCGAATATCTGCGCTTGTGGTAGTGCTGATATAGCCTTTGATTCGCCGGTCGGTAACCCCTTCCAGCATGGCAGCCAGACGGCTTTTCTGGACAGTGTTACCTTTTTCCGGGCTATCTGCCCCAGCTAACTCGACAATTAGATTAAAAACACTGACGATGTGGCGCTCACCGTCTTGGCCATACTGAGACACCAGCAGGACCAGGCCGGTTATCAGTCCACGGGCAGTCTCATTAAAGTACTCACTGCTGTCACCGCTGTTCACAGAGCCGGTATTACCAATGATCGCGCTGGCAATGACCTTGGCATAGCGTTCTGCCGTGGCATAATGTACAGCCTTTTTTTTGGGGTCCTGCTCTTTCCTCCAGGCGTCGATCTCGATATTGACGCGGTACAGAAGATTAAAATGGCATGAGCAAAACACATTCCGAAGATCGAGCTTCAGCACGCGGTAGCCACACTTTTTCAGTTCAGAGCCGGTAATCGTATACAGGTCATCCTTAACAGATACCAGTACCATGCTGGCTCCCTGGCCGATTCCCTGGGCGTCCTGTGTGTGTAGATTGACCCGGGCGTTGTAGGTGATGGTGGGAATATACAGGCTGGTGGATTTACCAGCACCAGGAGGGGCAACCATCAATATAGAGTGATCGCTTGTATCGACCAGCCAGGTGCTTTTGGACGCGCCCACGAGCATAGCCGGTTGTGTCTCATGCCCTTGCTGCACTTCTTGATAAACTCGCTTGACTTCCTCCGGCTCCATGAAATGAGCGTCGCCGTGCTGGCCGTGTCCGGCTTTTACATCCCGGACAGCCAGAGGTTGACGGTTGAGCAGTTCAATAACTGCCATGGCCATTATGGCCAACAGAAATTTGCTAACCGCCAGCCGCCAATCCATAGGTATCTGCAGGAACATCTGGAAGCCCGTTAACAGGGCATAGCCAATGACCAGCACTAACAACGGGCGAAATAGTTTTTTCAAAAAATCACCTGCCTTACATCATTTCCATAAAGGCTTCGCTTTGCGGGGTCAACGCCTCCGGCTCGATTTGATGAGCCTGGTACTGTTCGCTTGTTTGCTCCAGTTCGGCATAGCGCACGCAGTATTCCATTGCGTTATGGAGGCGCGCCACACTGTCTTTCATGCTGAAACTGGAAACTTGCTTTGCATCTTCCAGTGCGGTGGAAATTCTCTCGGCCAACTGATCATCGACCATTACACCGCAGCGCACCTGCAGGAGGGCTGCCAGAGAGGCGCTTTCAAGTTCTGCTACGGGTCTGTCAGATGTACTTGTCCGGGTGATCACAGCCTCGGAATAGCCTTCCAGGAGACTTTTCAGTTGTTCTGTATCGTTCTCTCCTTCTCGGACGTGTATAGTGTTTTTGCCAGCATCAAAGAATCCGGGGCCATGGCGAATATCTTTCATAATAGAGATCTCGGCCAAGTGTGCAGCTTCTTCCACACGGTGAATTAGGTCACCGTGCTGGGCCGCTGACCACTGTAGCGGGGCCTTGTCCAAGTATTCGCCTTGGGATAGATCGTATTGCTCCAATGCGTAGACACGTTCGATTCCGTCGGTGCGCAGTACAGAAATAAAATTATCTTCTTCTCCAGGCTTGACTTTGGGGGAACCAATGGATTCCGGGCTGGGGCAGTAGGCCGCTTTTGGTTTCTGAGCAAACACCGCCACACTGTTTTCCACACCCATGCCAACGCACTGACCACGGAAATTCAAGTATTCCAGATACTTCTGCGGATCGGCAACCATAGCGGCATAAGTTTGATCAATTTTAGCTTGAAGTTCTTGTATTTCGGGATGCACGTCTGTTTTTCCTCCTTCCTGGTTAAGGATGGTGTTCAGTTCGTTCAACCTGGCCAGCTTGGTCTGAAACTCTTTCTCATACGCAAAAGGTTGGTTTACAGCTTCTTTTGCATCCTCCAGGTTTTTGTTCAGCGTCGTCAACAGTTCCTGATCCTGAGCCTGTGTGTCAGATAACTTTTCCAAAAGGTGCCGGAACGAGGAAAAGTTTTCTTTTGGGTTAAACTCGAAGCTGTATTTTTGTGTACCCTGTAGATATCCCAAAAAGCTGGTGGCTTTGGCATCATAATAGGCATGGATTTGGAATCCTCTATACTCACCTATTATGACATCACCAGCCGTAGCACCTTGGAGCGCGTTGCGTAAAGCGGCGTCGGCTGCTTTGCGTTCGGTGTAGGAAGTACCCATTACAGTAGCAGAGAAATTTTCGCTGCCGTCTGAATTGAAACGACTATTGGCTTTGTAAAGGTCAATATCTTTGGAAATTGCATCCAAAGATTCTTCGACTTTTCGGATGGAGGCGGGATATCCAATAGCGATCTTATCCTGCAGCTCAAATATCTGCGACATATGGGACGAGCGCAGTGTACTCAATCGTGCCACTTCATTGTCCAGTTCCATCTTTTCTTTGATGAGAGGATTGCCGGCACACAGTGCCTTAATTTCTGCGTAGGACAGTGCGATTTCGTCCAAATCTTGGCAAGAACGGGCGGGCGACTTGGATGTCATAACCTGACTTATGAATTTCTGCTTTTGTTCAATGAGCTGCCAGGAGTAGGCGTCAAAACTCCCCTCTGTAGCATACCGATAGATCTGTACCGTGGGGTTTTCGTTGCCCTGGCGCAGAATCCGCCCTTCGCGCTGCTCAATATCCGAGGGACGCCAGGGAACATCCAGGTGATGCAGTGCAATCAATTTTGTCTGCACATTGGTTCCGGCACCCATTTTTTTGGTACTGCCCATCAGGATGCGTACTTTCCCAGCACGCATCTTTGCAAATAGGGTGGCCTTCTTGGCGTCGGTATTGGCATCGTGGATGTACGCAATCTGTTCTTTCGGTATCCCCCTTGCGATCAGTTTGTTGCCGATATCGTCATAAATGTTCCATTCGCCGGTGCCTGGCGTGGCCAGGTCTGAGAAGATCAGCTGTGTAGATTGTGCATCTGCGGTGTTTTTCCATATCTCAAAGACTTTCTCGACGCAGGCGGTGGCTTTATTTTCGGGAACATCCGGGAGAAGCGGATTCATCAACCGCTGATCAAGAGCCAGTTTTCTGCCGTCCGTGGTGACGCGGAGCATATTATCCGTGTGTGGGTCCACATTGCCAGCGCGAATTTTCTCGGCGCGCTCTCCAAGAGCCTGGATACTTTCTTTTTGCAGCTCCGTAGGAGGGCACATAACAACTGTGGCCTTTCCACCTTCCAGTTCGGGAACTTTTAAGTTCAGCATATCGGAAGTCTGTACATCGGTGGCCAACTTCCACATACTGATAAGCTCGGGGAGGTTGAAAAATCTCGAAAAGCGTGTTTTCGAACGGTAGCCAGTACCTTCCGGGGCCAGTTCAATGGAGGTTGTGGTTTGTCCAAAGTTGGCGGCCCAGGCATCAAAAGAGAGCAGGTCATGGGCACGCAAAGTGCTGGCCTGTAAATACCGCATCATGGTATACAGCTCAACGGGTGAGTTGCTGATTGGTGTGCCAGTACAGAAAACAAGCCCTCTGCCGCCAGTTAATTCATCCAAGTACTGACATTTCATCAGAAGATCAGTTGCTTTCTGGCTTTCAGAGGTTGAAATACCGGCAACGTTTTGCATTTTTGTAGTGACTGCGAGATTCTTGAATTCGTGGGCCTCATCAACCATGAGTGAATCGACACCCAACTGTTCGAATGTCACCACATCATCTTTGGGAGAATCCATCAGTTCTTCCAAATGCGACTGAAGGCGTTTTTTGGTGGCCTCCATTTGCTTGACGGTCAGATCTTGCCCGCTTTTTTCCTTTTTTGCGCTGGCAATTTCTTGCGTGTACCGTTCGATCTCGTCCTGCAGGAACTTTTGTTGCCTTTCGGTTGACAGCGGAATCCTGGAGAATTGACTGTGTCCCATAATCACAATATCGTAGTTGCCGGTAGCGATACGAGAACAAAACAGTTTGCGCCGATCCTTCTCGAAATCCCGTTTTGTGGCAACAAGTATATTAGCATTGGGATAGAGACTAAGAAGCTCACTCCCCATTTGTTCGGTCAGGTGGTTGGGGACAATAATCAGTGTTTTATTGCACAGCCCCAGGCGCTTTTTCTCCATCGCGGCAGCGCCCATAACCATTGTCTTACCTGCGCCGACCGAGTGGGCTACCAAGGTGTTGCCGCCAAACAAAATTCTGGCTACTGCGTTACGCTGATGAGGTCTGAGCGAGATCTCCGGGTTCATACCCGGAAAACGCAGAAAGCTACCATCGTACTCGCGGGGTCGCAAATTGTTGTAGTGGGTGTTGTAGTAATCAACCAGTCGCCGCCGGTCGGGATCTCGGTATATCCAATCCTTAAAAGCGGCTTCAATTTGCTGCTGCTTATCCTGAGCCAAGCGGGTTTCTTTAACATTGGGTACAGCCTTCTTCTTCCCGTCTACATCTTCGATATAATCTACAACCTTGACAGCTTGCAGGTTCAGGCTGCAACGCAAAATTTCATAGAAGTTTTTTCTCTTTGTACCGAAAGTGGTTGTAGCCTTCAAGTTGTAGCTGTCTACGGAACTCCCTTCGATGTTCCAGGTAGCGTTGAGCCGGTTGTAGCTGACTTTTATAGATTGTGCCGCCCAGCGATTTGGCTCCATCGTCTCCAAAATGAATTGCTTGATATCCTCTGGAGGAATCCAGGTAGTTCCAAGGTGTAATTCAATTTCAGATGCCGTCAGGTCTTTGGGCTGAACGGTTTTCAGTGAATCCGCATTGACTTGGTAACTGGGGTCTTGTTTGGCGAAAATTTCAGCTACCGCCAGTTTCTTGCGTACATCGCCAGAGAGATATTCTTCAGCGGTCTGGTAGAGCGGTTCACCTGCAGCCGTTGTTTCACCTGGCACGCGAAACACTACGCCGGTCAGATCCTGCAGAAGCTTATCACAGGTTTTGCCGGTTAACTGCTCCATGTAATGTAGATCGACGCTGGTGTGTTCCTGGACAGACAGCATAAGAGCCTCACTGGCCGTTTCCACATGGTCAATCACTCGGTTGGGCCGGATCGTTTTCTTTGTAAACATATCCGACTTCGACTTGAAATTGTGTTCGTCATCGAAATTCTCCAGCGAACAGAGCAAGCTATAACCGCTGTCGTCGCGGAAGGCCAGAGCGTTGGCGCGGCTGTTGAGCCTGCCATACTTTTCCGTGAAGGCGTCGTACTCGCGATTTAACCGGCGCTGAAGCTGCGCAACAGCCTCATCCGGGAGATCGTCGAGCTGGGCCTGAATCAACTCCCGCGTGGTGGCCAGAATAGAGACCATGCCCCTGATTCGGGCCTGTGCTGTGGCGTTTGCGGTAACTTCCCGCATGACTGAATCAGTACGGAAAAAAATCTTATCATCACGGATGCCATAGCTGTAATTCCGTATATCCGGGTCTGCAGGAAGAGGGGATATCTCGCCGGGTTGCTCCAGGATAATCGGCTCAGTCTTCACCAACGTGGCATTCAATCTTCCCATCGCAGCCTGCAGCTGCTCCTCCAGCGTAGTACTGGTATCAGGCTGACAGGTAGGCCGCATCCCATAGGGGCCGCTGACCATCTCCATTTTTCCGCAAATCATCTCCGGGTGGTCGATGAAATACTGGTTCATGGGGATGCCATCCGCATTTGTTCCTGTGTGCAACCAGGATACGTCCTGGTCAACAATATGATCACGTTTCTGCAGGAACAGGATATCGGCGGTAACTTCTGTACCGGCCAGAGCCTTGAAAGCTGTGTTCGGCAGACGCACCGCACCGATTAAATCGCAACGGGACGCCAGATACTTTCGCACATCTTCCGATTGCTTATCCATTGTGCCGCTGGTCGTGATAATAGCTTGAATGCCGCCGGTGCGAAGTTTGTCGACGTTTTTGGCTGCGAAGTAATCATGTATCAGGAAGTTATATCGGTTAAACGCGGGGTCATTTACTTTGTACTGCCCGAAGGGGACGTTACCAATCACTGCATCGAAGTAGCTGTCCGGCAATACAGCTTTTTCATAACCACAAATCTGAATATTGGCTTTAGGGTACAGCTGCTTTGCAATGCGGCCTGTCACGGGGTCAAGTTCCACGCCGAACAAATTTGCACTTTCGTCGAAGCTGGCGGGTCTGTTTGCGAAAAAGGCACCCACACCCATACTTGGCTCCAGAATATTGCCGCCCTGCAGGCCAAAGCGCTCCAGCGTGCTGTACATTGCGCGGATGATCTCCGGCGACGTGTAATAGGAGGTAAGCGTGGATGCTCTGGCTGCCTCGTATTCGGCCTCTGGAAGCAGTTCTTTCAGTTCTTGGTATTCTTTACTCCAGCTGTCTTTCCGTGCGTCAAAGACTTCGGCCAGACCGCCCCAGCCTACATACCGTGCGAGAAGCTGTTGCTGTTCGGGGGTCGCCTGCATGCCGTTCGCTTCCAAGTGCTGGAGCAGCCGCAGGGCATTGATATTGTCTTGAAAACGGGCCTTTGGCCCGCCCGGTGCAGCTTGCTCGTCAGGCGCGGTAAAGTTCTTTGCGTCACGGGCAATACCAGCCTTGTACTCTTCGAGGGCGGCCTGTTCGGCTTCGGCAACCGTCTGGAATTTCGTCCATTCTCCGTTAATAGGTATTTCTGCGGCGGTCTTTTGGGAGTTTGTCTGCTGCAGCACACTCTCGGTAGGTGCTGCTTCTTCTTGCAGTACAGGCGTTGCAGTGTCGGAGAATGCAGGAGCCTGTAGGTGCTTATTGCGCTCGTTCCGTTCGAGAAGCCGAGAAAATTCCTCTCGGCTCACAGAGCGGCTGAACAAGGGGAGTTCCTGGTCTTGCAGAAGGATCTCTCCTTCGCCAATATCCTGGACAATAAAAGCCTTATCGTTTTCCAAATAGACAATATCGCCAGCAATACAGGGACGCTTTTGGGGAGCAGAACGTATAGCCTGTTCACGTTGCCGTTCTCGGTACTCCTGCTCAGCCGTTCCAATGAGTTCATCAAAGGTTACCCCGGATAACTCATGTTCAACCAATTCTGCCGTAGAAGCGTACTGCGCGGAAAGGATTCTTTCTCCATCGACGTTATAGACTATTTTGTGGTGAAGGAGATCCACATAGACATTGATGCTATGGTCTCCTTCGCCGGTAGAGGAATAGGCCAGGTCAATGTGGCGGAGATCTTCAAAATCGGGCTGGTCAAAATTGTTTGTCCTACAATAGTCCCGAATCCACTCTTTTGCTTGTTCCAGATCGCTGGCTTTTTGAGCCTGTTCTGCTTGACGGTCTGAAAGCCATTCCTCATACTCAGGGCGTTCCTCATCCGAGAGATAATGATCGCTTTGCACCAATGCTTGCAGTCGGCTGGAAACTTCCTGCCATGTCAGTGTGTGGCTTACCCGCCCATTATCGGTTTTACACTGGATTTCGAAGCCTTTATTGTTGTAATCCAGCCACCCGCGGGAGCCGTTGGCAAAGTCCCAAGACCTGCCGCCTGTTCCATATTCTTTTTTTAGCCAGCGAATCGTTTCTTCTCTCGGCGGCAATACCGGCTGGGAAAAATAGTATTGAATCCGCATTTTGCCATTTTCAAAACCACTTCCATCACAAAGAGCGCGTCTGATCTCATCCTCATTGATTATCGGCTGGTCAACAGCGGTTTCAATTTTCTGTTCCAGAAAGGAGGGAACGTCTACAAATCCAGCACTATCACAGTAATACGCTTTAGTGTCCCCACCGCGGTTCAGAACAACAATGTCGGAAACGGAAAGGCTATGGCCGGTGAAGTCAGCGGGACGGTCAAGGTTGAATGTGCGGAAGATGTCCTCCAGCGAGGTTTTGCCATCCAGGGGGGCTGTGTAGACCAGATCGTAATTCTGCCGGTCAACGGCCAGCCCCGCTTCCTGCAAACTCTCGTAAGGCTCAAAGCGATAGTCCCGTGTTTCCGGCCCGCCTTTGAGCTGGTAGATAGTAAAGGTGTCGCCCTGCTCCGTGGGATCGACGGTGAAATACGGGTTTTCCCATTGAGCGAAAGGCATATCTGGCATGGCCTTGTAGCTACCTGCATCCAGAGCGTAGGGACGCACCCGGTCAAAGCCGATTTCTTTTGCAACTCGTGAAATGGCCTCCAGGAAACCGGGGTCGTTTTTCAGACCATCCATTCTGGTGAAGTCTTCCACAAGATAATTCTGGCCTGCCCGCACCTGAAGGATGTCAACGGAACTCAGATTGTCTTTGCTTTCGAGGCCCAGCGTTAAATGGGCGTAGGGCTGACCACCATCATTTAGATCGTTCATTGCATTATATGGTTGGCTGCGCAGCGCATTGAAGCGGTTCCTGGCTTTTTCAAAGGTTTCGTAATGTTCAATAGGGCTGCGTTCCGAGGAATTTGTGGCCCAAGTCTTTAAGTCGGGAATCAGATAAAAGCCCCACTCACGGTGCGCCTCCGACGATACTACAGGGGGAAGTTTCGATGCTTCCGGGAAGCTATCTGATTCAATACCTTTTTCCTGTACTGCAGGCCCTTCCGGCGGGGACATGGTCATGTGCATGGCATGGGCAACATCGCGGACAGGGGCCAGACAGGCGACCAAAGAATGGTTGAGCAATACCCCCAATCGCTCAAGCACTTTGGGGCTGCTGTGATACTGGGTAGCAAAAGAGAAGGCACTGGTATCCAGGCCGTCTACTGGTATGCCAAGGCGCGTGCAGACCACAAATTTCGCACTTTGTTCCAGAAATTTTTGCAACTCGGTACGCATTGCGGCAGAAGCCTCAGATTTTACTTCGGTATCTACAATTTGCTGAATTTTGGTTTGCACATAGCCGTCCAGACTTTTTTCCCCAGCACGTTTCAACAGGTTGTGCAGGGCGATCCCCGATTTGTTTTCATATACAGTCCACGGTAGAGGACCAGGTTTGCTGCGTCCGACTGTATCTTGGTAGTCAAAAACATATGTTACATACTCTGGATGTTTTGCATCAAAAACAGGAATTCCGTGCGTTCCGCGCACAATGTGCCGGTTTTTTTCACGGTCCCATTGACTTAACGTTGCTACAGCTTTTACCTCCGGCCGTTGATGATACAAAACGACTTGGTTTTGAAATCGCTCCTCATAGGTGTACGCAGCCGAACTGAGAAATGCTGCCCAGGTGGCGGAGCTTTCCGTGATTTCACCAAGCGCATACAGATAGTCCTCTACCAACTGTTTATATTTTGTTTTGTATTCCATAGGCTAACCCCTTTCATCAGTTCCACAAAACAAAAGGGAGCGGGCCAAAGCCTGCTCCCTATAAGGAAATATTGGCGACAAATCAGAAGGGCGATTCTTCGCCTTCCTCGATCAAAGTGAACTCATGGGCGGGTGTGCTGTCTGCATCATGCTCCAGAGCTTCCCACTCCTCCTGTGTGCCATCGAAAAACCTGTTTTTGGCCCGTCCACGGGTTGCAACGGGCCGAGCCATTTTGGGAATACCCAGTTCGCCTCTCTGGCAGCCGCCAAACATCAGAGGTTCGGCCATTTCTTCTGCCTGAGCCTTCAAGGCATTCATGTGCCCTACATACTCCAACACTTGGTTTTTGTCGGGGGCCGGGTTGTTGACCAGTAAAGCCTTTACGGTATCATCAATGAAGTCTCCAACTTCCACGTCTTTTTCTTTACAGAGCAACGCCAAGTCACCCCTACAGACCAGTTCCCAGAATTCTTCCGGGCAGTAGGCTTCCAACCAATCTTTGTACTGCTGCCCGTATTTTCCGCTGAAGCCGCCAAAATCGGTAGCCTTGGGCCAACTTGTGTTATAGCGGGTGCGTGCCGCCTGAAATGCAATTTCCTGATCCGAAAGGAAGCCCATGTTACAGCGAATTTCTTCCGGGATCTTTTCAAGCAAAGCCAGCCGTTCGGGTTCCGCCATTGCATCGAGTTGCGCCAGAAGCTCCCGCTCCGAGATGTTCTCAAACCAGTCGCGCAATTCTTGCTCTGTCATGGTCTCCAATTCTTGCATCCTGATATTCATAAGTGTACCTCCGTGCGCCTCGTGTGGTTCTTCTACACACAATTTCGCTTAATCTTATGTTTTTGTCAAGGGATAATTCAAAAATAACGAGTTGTGCCTAACAGGCACAACTCGTTTCACAGCTCAATGGTAGATAGGTTGCGTTCATCGGAAAGCCCGGTTTTTAGCTTGCGCACATTTTGTTTTTCGTCAGTCAGACCGTTTGCTGCCCGAACAGCCCGATTCTTACTCTGAGCCTGCTGCTGATCCTTGTTCAGCGTTTTGGCCAGACGAAATAACATATTCTGTACGGCATAAGTAGGGCTTTTTTCCTGATAGTCAGAACCGTCAATATTTTCATCAGGGGTTGCATTTTCCGGCTCACTGTGCGAAGCTGTTTTTCTCTGTACTGCTGGCCTCACATACCGCTCGGCGGCATGGATGATGATATTATGCCTGGTTACCTCGGCTCGGCCTGCTCGCCGTGATTCAAAATCACAATAAGGGTGGAAAAAGCTGGTTTCGATCTCCGCAAACTTTTTATCTAGTGTTTCCTCATAAGAAGCATATGTCAAAGTCAATTCCTTTTGACTGTCGAGGTATTCTTCATACATGGGCCTTAAGATAGGGTCACGCAGCATAATTTTTTCCAGTACATCATCCACCTGGGCTTTAAGTGCCGGAGGCAAGAACTTGTATGTGTGCTTGCCGGGGGTATCTCGCAGCTCTCTCCCCAAGGCTTTCAGTGCATCGGTGATTTCACGGTCAACTAAATACTCGCTGGATACTAGCTTTCGTAACTGCTCGTTAAGTTTATCGCGGAGAGCACTTTTTTCTTCTTTTAGATAAGCCAAATCTCCGCGAAAGATCTCATTAGTGAAACTACTCTTAACTTTACGCGTGGCGGCATTTAGTGCCGCTCTTTTATCAGCCTCTTTTTCTCGATGTGGTATGAACGCTTCCCGGCTGTTTGTGGACCAGACCAGAAAATGAAGATGGGGGTGAAAGTCTTTGTTATGCCAGGAACATACCATCCGTAGATTGGTGGGATTAATATTGTATGCTTTTGCCAGTTCGTCTGCTTTTAGAGCGACCAGATTCTTCATGTAATTGCGGTCCACGCCCAGACGTTCACAGTCAGTGGCGTTCAATGAATATACATGATGCCAGACAGTACTATTGCCAGGGGCTTCAGCCTCTACCTGTGCATCTAACACCCTTTTTTCTGTACCGTTCTGGTCAAAGATGGGACTTTGACGGTCAATATAAGCAATGTAGTTTGTGGCATGGCGGGCATTGGCAAAATAGCCAGAGTTGAGTATAGCTTTGACTTTCACTGTTTCACCTCACTTTCGGCGGGTGGAAAACAGTCTGTGCCTATT
>ULVR01054418.1_pt1 | contig 15393 bp, 16 predicted proteins | sample 1959601 | NCBI WGS metagenome assembly ULVR01 (sample SAMEA4835791, study PRJEB28245) | human gut metagenome | biome: gut microbiome; material: fecal sample | place: Denmark | collected 2008
TCCGGGGTGAAAAACTGATGCTGGTGGGAGATCCGCAGCAGTTAAAGCCGGTTATTTTATTGGACGAACTCACGAACCGGAAACTGCGCAGAAAATACCATGTTGCGGATGAATATGATTACCGCGAAAATTCCATTTATAAGACATATCTTGCCTGTGATGCGGTCAGCGATGAGATACTTTTGCGAAATCATTACCGCTGTAATAAAAAAATCATAGACTTTAACAATAAAAAATATTATAACTCCAAACTTCAGGTGCAGTCTGACAGCAGGGAAAGACAGCCGCTTGTCTATGTCAATGTGGATGGCGGGCCAGGTGACATGAAGAATACCTCTCCGGCAGAGGTGGAGGAGATCATGCGCTATGCGGGGGAAAATCCTGATAAAAGTATTGCTGTCATCACACCGTTTGTGAATCAGCGGATACTGATCGAGCGAGGGATCAATGAAAACGGATTTGAGCATGTCGTGTGCGGAACGGTACATGCATTTCAGGGAGACGAAAAGGATGTGGTGCTGTTTTCCACGGCGTTAAGCGACCGGACTGGAAAGGGAACTTATGACTGGCTCAAAAATAATAAGGAACTGATCAACGTTGCAACGTCGCGGGCGAAGGACAAGCTGATCCTTCTTGCGGACGGGAAAGAATTGGAGCGCCTTCATCAGGGAAATGAGGATGATGATCTGTACGAGCTGGTGCAGTATGTGAAAACGAACGGGGAATCAAAAATTACGGAAAAACATATCAGTTCGAGAGCACTTGGAATCCAGCCGTTTTCCACGGAAACAGAAGCGGCATTTATGAAAAACCTGACACATGCGCTGGAAAATATCTGGCTTACCCGGAATAAATATACGATCCACAAAGAGGTTGCCATATCCCAGGTGTTCCGGGATAATGTCACTTATGACAACTTGTTTTATATGGGAAGATTCGACTTTGTTGTCTATGAAAAGAGGGGAAAAAGCGAGCTGCCCGTTTTTGCGATCGAACTCGACGGCAAGGAGCATTTTGAGGATGAAGTGGTACGGGAGCGGGACAGACAGAAAAATGAGATCTGTAAGGCGCACCATATGCAGATCATCCGTGTGGAAAACTCTTATGCAAGACGCTATCACTACATCAAGGAAATTTTGAATGACTATTTTGCGAAGGCACGTTAAAAATTTTGCGTTCAAACATCCGGCAAAAAGTGGTATGATGTCTTTATGCATCACACAGGACAAAGGAGAAAATAATACAATATGGAAAAAAAGAGCCGGGAATTATTAGCACCGCATGTGGAAGAAGAACTGATGGATTATATTTTGCATACGCCGGTGAAAATAGGTGAGAAACTGCCAAATGAGTTTGAACTGGCAGAGCTGTTCGGCGTTGGGCGGAGCACAGTGCGGGAGACGGTAAAAAGCCTGGTTTCCAAAGGTGTGCTTGAGGTCCGCAGGGGTTCCGGAACTTATGTGATCGGGACGAACCGCTTAGAGGATGATCCGTTAGGGCTTTCAGGGTTTACGGACAAATATGAACTGGCGTTAGACCTCTGCAATGTGCGCCTGATGTTAGAGCCGGAGATCGCCATGCTGGCAAGTGAAAACGCGACGGACGAGGAAAAGGCGGAGTTAAAGCGGCTGTGTGATGAGGTGGAAAATCTGTATCTTGCCGGGGAGAACCATCTGCAGAAAGATGTGGAATTTCACACTTACATTGCGCGGTGCAGCAAAAATAAAGTCATTGAGAAACTGGTACCGATCATTCAGTCGGCGGTCATCACGTTCGTGAACCTGACACACCGCCAGTTAAAAGACGAAACGATTGATACCCACCGTGCGATCACGGATGCAATCTTAAATGGAGACAGTGCGGGTGCAAAATATGCGATGATCATGCACCTCAATTATAATCGTCAGATGATTTTGAAAAAACAGGCAAAGGCGCAGCAAAAAAATGAGTAAGGGACAAAAACTCCAAAAACTGGTAAGACGTCATATGACATGATGCAATATCGGAAAAATATACAAAAAACAAGGTGCTTTTTTAGGAAAACACCTTGTTTTTTTGTCTAAAAGAGAGGTTTTAACAAACTAGACATCAGATGTATTGACAAAAAATGATCAATAAAATACAATAATCACAACAAAACATCAGACGTCATACAAATATCAATAAGGAGGTATATCATGGGTAACGTCGCAGAATTAGATACAACCCGGCTGGTTATCGCAGCAATTATCGGACTGGCATTGTTGTTAGTTTTGATCATCAAATTTAAGGTTCACGCAATGCTTTCGATCTTAATCGGTGCGATTGCAATCGGACTGATCGCAGGAATGCCGTTTGAAGAAATCGTAACGGCGGTGGACGATGGTATAGGAAACACGCTAAAGGGAATTGCCCTCCTGGTAGGACTCGGTTCCATGTTCGGTGCGATACTTGAAGCATCGGGTGGAGCACAGACTTTAGCAGTTACAATGGTAAAGAAATTTGGGGATGAGAAGGCTGCATGGGCGCTTGGAATCACCGGCCTTGTTATTTCTATCCCGGTATTCTTTGATGCAGGACTTATCATTTTAATTCCACTTGCATTTTCTCTTGCAAAAAGAACAAAGAAATCTTCCCTGTTTTATGCGATCCCGCTTTTAGCAGGACTTGCCGTTGGACATGCATTTATTCCGCCGACACCTGGCCCGGTATTAGTTGCCACAATGTTAAATGTGGAACTTGGATGGGTTATTTTAGTCGGCGTATGCTGTGGATTTTTTGCAATGATCGTTGCAGGCCCGGTCTGGGGAGCTGTCTGCGGAAAGAAATATTATGTTCCGGTTCCAGATCAGATCGCAAATCAGGAAGATATCGATGAATCCAAACTTCCGAGTTTTGCATCGGTCGTTACCATCATCATGATCCCTCTGGTACTTATTATATTAAAATCTGTTGCAGGAGTGGTTCCGGCATTGGCAGGAGTGGCACCGTTATTTAACTTTTTAGGACAGCCGTTTGCCGCACTTCTGATCGCAACATTAGCCGCAATGTTCATCCTTGGAACAAGACATGGATACACGATGCCGGAATTAGAGAAGATCCTTACAAAATCTTTAGAGCCGACAGGACTGATCCTTCTTGTGACAGCATGTGGCGGCGTGCTCCGTTATATTTTACAGTACTCCGGCTTAGGTGAGATCATTGGTAATGCTGTGGCATCCATAAATCTTCCAATCGTTGTTGTAGCATTTTTAGTTGCAGCACTGGTAAGAATCTGTGTAGGTTCTGCAACCGTAGCAATGACCATGGCAGCAGGAATTGTAGCAGCAATGCCGGAGATCGCATCCTTATCACCGATGTATCTTGCATGTGTGGTTGCAGCAGTTGCCGGTGGAGCGACAGTCTGCTCACACTTTAACGATTCCGGATTCTGGCTGGTGAGATCACTGATCGGACTTGACGAGAAGACAACGTTAAAAACCTGGACGATTATGGAGACATTGGTTGGTGGAACCGGATTTATCGTTGCACTGATCATTTCTTTCTTCGTGTAGAAGAAACGGTAATGACAGAGCAGTCACAGAGCATGAAATTTAGTATATTATAGATTTTCACGGTAAAAAGCAGCGCAGGAATGGAGGCTAGTGTGAAAAATAAGATTTTTCACACGCAAGATTTGTGCTTACGCACAAACTTGAGATGCGCAAAAAACAGCGCAAGAATGGAGGCTATTATGGAATTAAGAAGTCAGAAAGTAAGAGAACTTGCACCGGAGATGGACCCGCTTCGCATGGGTATGGGATGGAAGGCAGAGGAGCTTTCCAAACCGCAGATCATCATTGAGAGTACTTATGGAAACAGCCATCCGGGTTCAAGCCATTTAAATATTTTTGTGGAAGAAGCAGTAAAAGGTGTTGATGAAAACGGCGGAAAAGCAGCGCGTTATTATGCAACAGATATGTGCGATGGAATGTCCCAGGGACACGATGGAATCAATTATTCTTTAGCACACAGAGATGCGATCACAAACCTTGTGGAGGCGCAGGCAAACGCTACAACGTTTGATGGTGGTGTTTTTATCGCAAGCTGTGACAAGGCAATGCCGGCGATGCTTATGAGTATCGGCCGTTTAAAAGAGATGAGCGCGATCGTTGTGACCGGTGGTGTTATGGAAGCAACGGTTGTAAAACCGGAATATGTGGAAAATGATCCGGGCTGTAAGATCAATGAGCTTTTAACCTTAGAGCAGATCGGAAAATTCAGCGCGCAGTATGAGCGTGGTGAGATCCCGGAAGAGCAGCTCCGCTATTACAAACACAATGCATGTCCAAGCTGTGGCGCATGTTCTTTCATGGGAACCGCTTCCACAATGCAGGTTATGGCTGAAGCACTTGGACTGATGCTTCCGGGAACAGCACTGATGCCGGCAACTGCGCCGGAATTAAAAAAGGCTGCCTATGATGCCGGAAAACAGTTAATGAAATTAGTTGAGATGGGAATTGCTGCAAAAGATATCGTCACAATGGAAAGTCTTGAGAATGCGATCATGGTACATGCTGCAATCTCAGGTTCCACCAACGCGGTCATGCACATTCCGGCAATCGCACACGAATTTGGTTTTGAAATTGATGCGGATACGTTTGACAGAATGCACCGCGGTGCACATTATCTGCTAAACATCCGCCCGGCAGGAGACTGGCCGGCACAGTATTTCTACTATGCAGGCGGTGTGCCGAGAGTCATGGAAGAAATCAAGAGCATGCTCCACCTTGATGTGATGACAGTTACCGGAAAAACACTCGGTGAGAATTTAGAAGAGTTAAAAAAGAACGATTTCTACGAGCACTGTGATGCGATCTTAAAAGATAAATCCGCCCTGATCGGAAAAGAGATCAAACGTACCGATATCATCGCTGATTTTGACCATGCGATCGGTACAGAGGGAAGCATCGCAATCCTGCGCGGCAACCTTGCACCGGAGGGAGCAGTCATTAAACACACTGCCTGCCCGAAAGAAATGTTCCATGCAAGATTAAACGCAAAACCGTATGACAGCGAGGAAGAAGCGATCGATGCGATCCTGAAGGGAAAAGTAGTACCGGGAGATGCCGTATTTATCCGCTACGAGGGACCGAGAGGCAGCGGTATGCCGGAGATGTTCTACACCGGCGAGGCAATCTGCTCCGACCCGAAACTTGCAGCCAGCGTTGCACTGATCACAGATGGACGTTTTTCCGGCGCATCCAGAGGACCGGTCGTAGGACATGTATCTCCGGAGGCAGCAGCCGGCGGCCCGATCGCATTTGTGGAAGAGGGAGATCTCATTGAACTTGATGTTGAGAACCGCCGTCTTGCGATCGTAGGTGTCAAAGGCGAGGAAAAGACCGGGGAAGAAATTGCACAGATCTTAGAGGAACGTAAAAAGAACTGGAAAGGTTTTACCAGCAAATATAAGAGTGGTCTGTTAAAATTGTATGCACAGCATGCGACCAGTGCGATGAAGGGTGCCTATATGGACTAAGTATCCAGACCATAAAAAAATCCGGGTGTTGCTGCCCGGATTTTTTGTATTCATGTACGATGTCAGCTCTGTTTTTTTACACATCAACTGATAGTTGATGCGTAAAAAGAAATAACAACCGGCACATGCTTGAAAAATCAACCATTAGTTTTATAATGAAATTAGAAAAACGAGATGGGGGATGCGAAGTGTTTGATATCATGACAATGGCGGAAAACATCAAAACATACCGGAATAAAAGAGGACTGAATCAATATGAATTTGCGGAAAAATTGGGAATCAGCCCACAGGCGGTATCCAAATGGGAGTGTGGACAGTCCTGTCCGAGTATCGAAAATCTTTGTGTGATCTCAGAGATTTTAGATGTTTCCATCGATACGCTGATCGGTGAAAACAGTGACAGTGAAAAGATGATGATCGGAATCGATGGCGGGGGAACGAAAACAGAGTTTGTTTTATTTTCGGAAAGCGGAAGAATTTTAAAACGGATCATCCTTGACGGCTGCAATCCGAATACGGTAGGAATGGAGGAGGCAATGAACATCCTGCAGCTTGGCATTGATACGCTCATGAAGATCAAGGGGAAGATCAGCGGAATCTTTGTGGGTGCTGCAGGATTAGATTCCGGAAACAATACATCAAAGATCAAAAAGATGTTAAAAGAAAAATATCCGAAAGTAAAAATCCAGTGCGAAAATGACATCTATAACGTCATTGCCTGTGGAAAAAATCTTGACCGGTGTGTGGCTGCGATCAGCGGAACCGGAATGATCATTTACGCAAACCAGAATGGAAATTTAAAGCATTTTGGCGGGCGGGGATATCTGCTTGATAAAGGCGGCAGCGGCTACCACATCGGACGGGATGCGATCTGTGCAGCGCAGGATGCAAGGGACGGGATCGGAGAACATACGATACTGACGGATCTTGTTGAGGAAAAATTAGGGAATACGGTATGGGAGAGCATCCAGGACATCTACAGTAAAAACCAGTCCTATATTGCTTCGTTTACGCCGTGCGTATTTCTGGCACATGAAAATGGGGATAAAATCGCAGAGCAGATTTTAAAGAACAATGCAGCATGTTTAGCGGAACTTATCAATTTTGCCGTGGATCATTATGATGTCGGAAAATATGTGGTTGCATCCGGCGGAATTTTAAAACAGAAACCGGCATTCCGGGAAATGTTAAAAGAGATGCTGCATCCGGATATTGAATTAGACGTTCCGGACTATCCACCGGTATATGGCGCATGTATCATGTGCTGCCTGTTATGTGGGGTTGATACAAAGCCGGTAAAAGAGCGTTTTATGATGTCATATGATTCATACCAGTAAGGAGAGGGAGGAAAACAACATGAGAATTATTAAAGTGAAAAACTATGATGAGGTTTCTGTAAAGACAGCAAATTTGATTTTAGGACAGGTAAATTTAAAACCGGATGCGGTTTTAGGACTTGCTACCGGTGGTTCACCTGTGGGGGCATATAAAAAGATCGTGGAAGCATATAACAACGGTGAGGTTGATTTTTCCGGGGTTACGACGATCAATCTGGATGAATACAGAGGAATCAAAAGAAACCACGAACAGAGCTACTGGAGTTTTATGCAGGAAAATCTGTTTAAACATGTAAATGTAAGGGAAGACCACATTTTCATTCCAAACGGAGAAAATCTTAACAGTGAGGAAGTCTGCAGGGAATATGACAAGATCATCGAAAATGCCGGTGGTATTGATATGCAGCTTCTTGGAATTGGCCTGGACGGACATATCGGTTTTAACGAACCGGCGGATCATTTTGAAAAAAATACACACTGTGTGGAACTGACGGAGAGCACGATCGAGGCAAACAAGAGATTTTTTGAGAGTAAGGATGAAGTTCCGCGTCAGGCATATACCATGGGTATCCTGCCAATCGTACAGGCAAAGAAAGTCATCATGATCGCAAATGGAAAAAACAAGGCGGATATCATCAAAAAAGCATTTACCGGACCGGTCACACCGGAAGTCCCGGCATCCATTCTGCAGATGCATCCGGATTTCACACTGATCGCAGATGAGGATGCACTTTCGGAGATTTAAAAGGGGGAAAATCCAAAATGATCATAAAAAATGCATTGGTTTATACAGAAGATCATAAGTTTGAAAAGAAAGATGTCAGGATCGAAGATGAACGGATCGCAGAGATCGCAGAGAACGGTCAGATTACTGCCACAGATGAGGATGTGATCGACGGGGAAGGCATGTATGCGATACCGGGACTTGTGGATATTCATTTTCATGGGGCGGTAGGCTATGATTTCTGTCAGGCATCGAAAGAAGAACTGTTAAAAATAGCAGAGTATGAGGCAAAAAACGGTATTCTTGCCATCTGCCCGGCAACGATGTCCTATAATGAAGAAATTTTAGGACATGTCATGGACAAGGCGGCAGATTACAAAGAAGATACCGGAGCAGATTTGGTCGGCATCAATATGGAAGGCCCGTTTATCAATTTAAAAAAAGCCGGGGCGCAGAATCCGGAATATATTATGCCGGCAGATAAAGAAATGTTTCTGCGTCTGCAGGAGAGAAGCGGCGGGCTGATCAAACTGGTAGATATCGCACCGGAAGAAAAAGGTGCGATGGAATTTATCGAACAGTGCCATGGCCAGGTAAAAATCTCTATCGCGCATACCTGCAGTGATTACGATACGGCGCGCGAGGCATTGGAAAAAGGCGTGGGCCATATGACACACCTCTATAATGCCATGCCGGGGATCAATCACAGGGAGCCGGGACCCATCATAGCGGCACTTGAGGCAGGAGCCGAGGTGGAACTGATCGCAGACGGTATTCATATCCATCCGGCGATGGTGAGAACGACATTCCGCATTTTCGGGGCAGATAAAGTCATTCTGATCTCAGACAGTATGGAAGCTACGGGACTTTTGGACGGGGACTACCAGCTTGGCGGGCAGGGCGTGACCGTAAAAGGCAGAAAAGCCGTCCTGACAAAAGATCCGGGTGTTATCGCAGGCAGTGTCACAAACCTGTTTGACTGCATGAAAAACTGTGTACTGAATATGGGAATACCGCTCGAGGATGCAGTCCTGGCAGCAACTGAAAATCCTGCAGAATCGATCGGTGTGGAGAAAGATTACGGCAGGATTGCAGTTGGAAATTATGGAAACCTGCTATTGCTGGATAAAGATCTGCATATAAAAAACATCGTTCAAAAAGGGAAAATAATGTCCATCTGAAAATTACAGACATGGTCGTAAGTGCACAATTTTTTAATTTTTTTAGTAATTTTTCGCGATCTTAAGGCAGAGGCTTGAACTTGCAGATATTTAATAGTATAATCACTTAAGCTAAAAAAATTTTAAGTACCTAAAAATATATTTATGGAGGAAAATGCGCGATTCTTATGGAGCGGGTATTTCTCTCTGAAAAACAAGGAGGACATTATGATTACCTGGAACAACTTAGACACCCTTGATTCCTATAAGGAACTTTCAAAGGCTTCCCGCGTAAACCTTGCAGAAGTAATGTCAGGCGAGAACGGTGCAGAGCGTGTAAAAAATTACAGCATTCCTATGGCTGAGGGATTTTCTTACAATTATGCAGCAAAAGCTGTTGATGATGATGTGCTTGATGCACTCGTAAAACTTGCAAAAGAGGCACAGCTTGCAGAAAAATTTAAAGCTCTCTACAATGGTGAAGTTGTAAATACCGGTGAAAAACGTCTGGTACTTCATCATATGACACGTGGACAGCTTGGTGATGCAGTAAACGCTGACGGCGTGGACAAACGTGCTTTTTATGTAGAGCAGCAGAACCGCATCGCTGATTTTGCAAACAAAGTACATGCAGGCGAAATCACAAACGCAGCAGGTGAGAAGTTTACAACAGTTGTTCAGATCGGTATCGGCGGCAGTGATCTTGGTCCTCGTGCTATGTATCTTGCATTAGAAAACTGGGCAAAGAAAAACAACACATTCAAGATGGAAGCAAAATTCATCAGCAACGTTGACCCGGATGATGCAGCAGCAGTTTTAAATTCCATTGATGTGGCACACTCTATTTTCGTACTGGTTTCCAAATCAGGTACCACACTTGAGACATTAACAAATGAATCTTTCGTAAAAGACGCATTAAAGAAAGCAGGATTAGATGCTTCGAAACATATGATCGCAGTTACCAGTGAGACATCCCCGCTTGCAAAGAGCGATGACTATCTGGCAGCTTTCTTCATGGATGACTATATCGGAGGACGTTTCTCTTCCACTTCCGCAGTCGGCGGAGCCGTTTTATCCCTGGCATTCGGACCGGAAGTATTTGCACAGTTCTTAGAGGGTGCAGCAGCCGAAGATAAACTTTCCGCAAATGAAGATGTATTAAAGAACCCTGAGATGCTTGATGCACTGATCGGTGTATATGAGCGAAACGTTTTAGGTTATCCTTGCACTGCAGTATTGCCATATTCCCAGGCATTAAACCGTTTCCCTGCGCATTTACAGCAGCTTGACATGGAGTCAAACGGTAAATCTGTAAACCGCTTCGGTGAGCCGGTCAGCTATCCGACAGGACCGGTGATCTTTGGTGAGCCAGGAACAAATGGACAGCACTCTTTCTACCAGTTATTACATCAGGGAACCGACATTGTTCCACTTCAGTTCGTTGGATTTAAGAATAACCAGATCGGAACCGATGTTGTGATCCAGGACAGCACAAGCCAGCAGAAACTGTGCGCAAACGTTGCAGCACAGATCGTTGCATTTGCATGTGGTAAATCCGATGAGAACCGCAACAAGAACTTCGAGGGCGGCCGTCCATCCAGCATCATTATCGGTGATCAGGTAAATCCTGGTTCTCTTGGTGCGTTATTAGCACACTTCGAGAATAAGATTATGTTCCAGGGATTCTTATGGAATGTAAACAGCTTCGACCAGGAAGGTGTTCAGCTTGGTAAAGTCCTTGCAAAACGTGTTCTTGCACATGAGACAGACGGTGCACTGAAAGTATTCAGTGATCTGCTGAATATCTAGTAGATATGGATGATGGTGTAAACTTGGGATTCTATGTAATTTAGGATTACATGTAATTTAGGATTACATATAATTTGGGATTACATGTAATTTGAGATTACATGCAGTTTGTCAGTGAATACAATTTCAGATGAAGTAAAAATGCTCTTTTCTAAGCAGGCGGGTAAATGTCTCTCAGAAGAGGGCATTTTTTGTGTTGTGGGATTTTTTATAATGCGCAAAGCAATCAGGCATTGAATTGTTCCAATCCAGCAATTATAATGAAAGACATTAGTTGTTGATGGAAAAGGGTGGTTTTGAGATCATCATAAGAAATATTTTTTTGAAACCATGATTTGGAAACAGAAAGGACAGACATATGGAACAGGAACAGCAGACACCGCACAAAAGGCGTGTACGTTATAAAGGAAAATACCCGAAGAAGTTCGAGGAAAAGTATAAAGAACTTCAGCCGGAAAAATATCAGGATACGATCGAACATGTCATCAAAAAGGGAAACACGCCGGCAGGAATGCATATTTCCATTATGGTGCAGGAAATTCTTGATACCTTAAATATCCAGCCGGGCGAGACCGGTTTTGATGCTACGTTAGGATATGGAGGGCATACAAAAGCAATGCTTGCCTGTCTGAACGGACAGGGGCATATCTATGCAACCGATGTTGACCCGGAGGAGTCCGCCAAGACGAAAAAGAGACTGGAAGAACTCGGGTACGGAGAGGATATCCTGACGATCCGGCTGCAGAATTTCTGTACGATCGATGAGATCGCAAAAGAAGCCGGCGGTTTTGATTTCATTTTAGCGGATCTGGGTGTATCTTCCATGCAGATCGACAATCCAAAGCGTGGATTTTCCTTTAAGGTGGATGGCCCACTTGACCTGCGCTTAAATCAGGAAGCAGGAATCAGCGCGGCAGAACGTCTTGATACCATCACAAGGGAGGAACTTGCCGGAATGCTCTATGAAAATTCCGATGAACCTTACTGTGAGGAGCTTGCGAAGGCGATCACCGACGAGATACGAAAGGGCAGCCGGATCGACACGACGACAAAATTGCGCGAAGTGATTGAAAAAACACTGGATTTTCTGCCGGAAAAAGAAAAAAAAGACACGATCAAAAAGACCTGTCAGCGTACATTTCAGGCACTCCGCATCGATGTGAACCGTGAGTTTGAGGTCTTATATGAATTCATGGAAAAACTGCCAGACGCCTTAAAACCAGGGGGACGTGTGGCAATCCTCACGTTTCATTCCGGGGAGGATAAGCTGGTCAAGAAAGCATTAAAAGAAGGCTGTCGTGCAGGAATTTATGCAGATTATTCAAAAGATGTTGTAAGACCGAGTGCACAGGAATGTGCACAGAATGGAAGAGCGCGGTCTACGAAGATGCGCTGGGCAGTCCGGGCATAGAAGATTTATTGGTGCTGATATGGTATCATGGATTGAAATAAAAAATGAATGCTCAGATCATGTTAATTACAAACTGGCATGGCTGAAAAAGAAAAAACTGGATGTTTTCATACATCCAGTTTTTTCTTATACTTCATAACATCAGGATCCGGAAAGAAATTGATACAGAGTAACTGTTTGAAAAACTGCGCAGAAAATCAAACTGGTTGTCTGAAAAAGGAGAAAGTTAGTTATGAGTAATATAAATAATACAAAAGAGCAGTATGAATTAAACCGTGAACTGGCACAGATGTTAAAGGGTGGTGTCATCATGGATGTCACAAATGCCGGGCAGGCAAAGATCGCAGAGGCGGCAGGAGCATGTGCGGTTATGGCATTAGAGCGGATTCCGGCGGATATCAGAGCAGCGGGCGGCGTGGCAAGAATGAGTGATCCGAAGCTGATCAGGGAGATCCAGGGTGCAGTTTCCATTCCGGTTATGGCAAAATGCCGAATCGGTCATTTTGCGGAGGCACAGATTTTACAGGCATTAGAGATCGACTACATCGACGAGAGTGAAGTGCTTTCTCCGGCAGATGATATTTACCACATTGACAAGACAAAATTTCAGGTGCCGTTTGTCTGCGGAGCAAAAAATTTAGGAGAGGCACTCAGAAGAATCGCTGAGGGTGCAGCGATGATCCGTACCAAAGGGGAACCGGGAACCGGTGATGTGGTTCAGGCGGTACATCATATGAGACTGATCAACTCCGAGATCGCGGCAGTTGCGGCAAAACGTGAAGATGAACTTTTCGAGGCAGCAAAACAGCTTCAGGTTCCATATGATCTTGTAAAATATGTGCATGACCACAAAAAACTTCCGGTTGTAAACTTTGCAGCAGGCGGTGTGGCAACTCCGGCAGATGCGGCACTGATGATGCAGCTTGGCGCTGAGGGCGTATTTGTAGGTTCGGGTATTTTTAAATCCGGCAATCCGGCAAAACGTGCAGCAGCAATCGTACAGGCAGTGACCAATTACAATGATGCAAAACTGATTGCAGAGTTATCTGAAGATTTAGGAGAAGCGATGGTCGGCATCAACGAGGACGAGATACAGCTGCTTATGGCAGAGCGTGGGAAATAAATTGCTCAGAAATGGAGATTAGTGTGAAAAATAAGATTTTTCACACGCAAGATTTGTGCTTACGCACAAACTTGAGATGCGCAAAAAACAGCGCAAGAATGGAGAATATCATGTCAGAAAAAGTATCAATCGGAATCCTTGCGGTGCAGGGCGCATTTGCGGAGCATCAGGCGATGCTTGACGGGCTTGGCGCGGATACATTCCTGATCCGTCAGAAAAAGGATTTGGAAGAGTCTGTGCAGAATGGCGGACTGCAGGGGATCGTGCTTCCCGGAGGTGAAAGCACGGTACAGGGAAAACTGCTTAGAGATCTTGGCATGTCTGACCAGTTAAAAGAACTGATCGAAGCGGGTACACCGGTGCTTGCGACCTGTGCAGGGCTGATCCTTTTAGCAGAGCGTGTTTCCAACGATGACAGAGCGTATTTAAAACCCCTGCCGGTAAGCGTGAAGCGCAACGCCTATGGCAGACAGCTCGGAAGCTTTGTCACGGACGCAGAGATTGCACACATTGGAACTTATCGGATGAATTTTATCCGTGCACCATATATTGATGAAATTTTAAATCCGCAGGTGGAGACATTGGCGATAGTGGATGGCAATACGGTAGCAGTCCGCTACAAAAACCAGCTTGCGCTCAGTTTTCACCCGGAAGTGAGTGAAGATGCAAGGGTGCACGCGTATTTCTTAAATGAAATCGTGCAGGGTGTATAAGAAAGAAAAAATTGGCGAAGTGAACGGAAAATGAAAGAAATTCATCCATTTTTACCGAAGTCTAATGGAGATTTAGAAGAGAATGGGCGAAATGAATGGAAAATGAAAGAGATTCCCCCATTTTTATCGCAGTTTAATGAAAATTTAGAAGAGAATGGGCGAAAGCGTTATAAGGATGAAGCCAATAGCCCACGAAAATGAAAAAATCAGGGCGAAAACAGGAGAACAGAAGATGTTTTCGCCCGAAATGGCTGTGAAAATGTTAAAAAGAAAGAAGAAATGGGCGAAAGAGACTTGGACAAAGGAACTTTCGCCCATTATATATTGAGGATAGTAGGATGCATGTTATTAAGCTTCCAAAATCAGGAAAAAGGTCTCGCGAAATAGAATTTTTAGAAACAAATAATACTTGACCGCGTGCCGGAGGAAAATGACGCCCGCTATAAAAGAATCGTATTTCAGGACAAAGCGGCAGGCATCAAAGATGCGCTTCGCACGGAGATTGAAGAGTCCGAAGCGTTGCTCCTGCGGGGAATTTCAAAAGAGGAAAAAGAAATCTTTTTGAGAGTGGCACAGAAAATGCTGGAAAATTTGGATTCTGACTAAACTGCCCCCGTTAAAGTATGTATATATCGGTGTAGAAATGGTAATTCGTGTGAAAGCATTTTTTCATGAAAAACCACCGAAAGAAAGGAGAAAAAATGAACGAAAATGAACTGATGAGCAGCCTTCCCGTCCCGAAGGCGGTTGCAAAGATGGCAATCCCGAGTGTGATGAGCAGTCTGGTAACAGTTGTATACAACATGGCAGATACTTTTTTTTGTCGGACAGACCGGCGATCCGCTGCAGGTGGCGGCAGTCAGCCTGACAAACCCGATCTTTATACTGTTTATGGCATTTGCCAACATGTTTGGAATGGGCGGCAGTGCGGCTGCATCCATGGCGATGGGCGAGAAAAATGAAAAAAGAATGAAACAGGTATCCGCGTTTGTGACATATGCAGCCCTGATCGTCGGTGTAGCACTTGCAGTCATTTTAATGGTATTTATGACGCCAGTTTTAAATATGTTCGGAGCAAACGAGCAGACGTTTCTCTATGCAAAAGGATACACTTTTCACATTGCATACGGGGCGCCGTTTATCATCTGGTCTGCAGCGGCAAGTTTTGTTGTGCGCGCGGAGGGTGCAAGCAAGGAGGCAATGATCGGCAGTATGATCGGCACCGTCGCCAATATCGTGTCAGATCCGGTGTTGATCAGCGGTATGGGAATGGGAGCTGCGGGAGCCGCAGTTGCGACGACAATCGGAAATATTTTGGCAAGCATCTATTACCTGTGGTATTTTTTAAAGAAAAGTAAATATTTTTCCATTTCCATCCAATATTTTACCTGCAAAGACGGCATTTTGAGCGGAGTGTGTGTGACCAGCAACATTTTGTCGGCTGTTTTATGGAGGAGAATCAGAAGACGGATTGAAAGACGGTAAGATCGGGCGTATAATAAAGGTGAACGAGCAATTTTGAAACCGGCAGTTATGAAAATTAGTAGGATGAATTTCGTATTTGTCGCATATTATGATTCGGGTGTCAAAAGGTGGTTTTCAATTTTGGGTCTGTC